>JACCDN010210935.1_pt1 | contig 150244 bp, 143 predicted proteins | sample 7441691 | NCBI WGS metagenome assembly JACCDN01 (sample SAMN15323439, study PRJNA562643) | freshwater metagenome | isolation source: river surface water | place: USA:Blue River Watershed | collected 2017-08-16 | reverse complement strand
TCAAAAAGAATATTGCGGTAGAAATTCCTGAACATTTTATTCCTGCTTTTAAACCAGCAAAAGAATTCGTAAACGAGGTGAAAAGCAAACGTAAGTAGTTAACTTTGCAAAAATCTTTTTGCATTGAAAACACCACAGCTTATTATCGTATTGCTAGGGATACTATTATTCAGTACGCTCTACTTTTTCACTCCTAGGTATCCTGCAACTAAAAATAGTATTGCATCACAAAATACTGATAATCAACCAATTACAACTGAATCCATTTTAAGCACGGCTAAATTAAGCCTAACTGAAAATCAGAAAATTGTATTACTCAGTTTAGAGAATCAGTTGAAAAATGCACCAAATAAGTTAGATAGTCTGAAGTCTTTTAAAGCTTTAACTCAATTTTGGGCAGATTCGGCTCAAAAACTAGCTCCATATTTATATTTCACTTACAGTGCTGCATTGTTGGAAAATTCTGAAAAAAGCCTCACTTTTGCAGCCCAGCAGTTGGTAGACAATCTACTTACGCCGGATGCGCCTCCTGCAATCCAACCATGGATCGCTGGAAATGCAAAAGTTCTTTTAGAGAAAGCATTGGTAATCAATCCAAAGAACGACTCCGCTAAGATTAACCTTGGTGCTTGTTATTTATTTGGTAACCTATCTGACAATCCTATGCAAGGTTTAACGGTGATCAAAGAGGTGGTGGATAAAGATTCCACCAATACTTATGGTCAACTTATACTGGCATTAGGTGGTAAAAAATCAGGACAATATGATAAAGCAATAGAACGCTTTTTAACCGTGTTGAAAATTCAACCCAATCATATTGAAGCGATGATACACTTAGCAGAGTGTTACGAATTGAACAACCAAAAAGATTTGGCCATTGAATGGTATACCAGAGTTAGCAATAGTGTCAATATTCCAGAAGCCAAAGAAGCCATCTCCAAAAGAATACAAGAATTAAAGAAATAACATTTTATAACTGAAAAAGAATCGAACATGCCTTGTGGTAAAAAAAGAAAACGTCATAAAATTGCGACGCACAAAAGAAAAAAACGTTTAAGAAAAAATCGTCATAAGAAGAAGAACAAATAGTTTTCTTCAATACAAGCATTTTTCTCCAGAAAAATGCTTGTATTCTTTACATTGCACGCCACTTCTTTACCTAGCAACTTTACTTTACCTTTTACCTTCCTTTGTAAAGTGGCCGTGTTTTCAAAAAACATAAAGCATAATCACGCTATTAGGTGAGTTGTATGTTTTATTAAAAGTTGCTATTCGTGAACAAAGATTTAATTATTAATAGCGCTCCTGATGGGGTTGAAATAGCCTTATTAGAAGACAAGAAATTAGTAGAAATTCATAATGAAAAGATAGACGCTCGCTTTGCCGTTGGCGATCTTTATCTTGGAAAAGTGAAGAAGATTATACCTGGCCTCAATGCCGCTTTTGTGGATGTTGGCTTCGAAAAAGATGCTTTTTTGCATTACACCGATTTAAGCCCTTATGTAAAATCAATTATTAAGTTCACGCAGGATGCGATGAATGATCAACATAATCAATTCGATTTTTCAAAATTCCAGTCAGCTCCAGAAATAGTAAAGACTGGAAAAATTAGCGAAGTCTTAAGTGGCAAACCCAATATTTTGGTACAGATTTTAAAAGAACCCATTGCTGCAAAAGGACCAAGATTAACTTGTGAAATATCACTTGCAGGTCGCTTTGTGGTGTTAACTCCTTTCAATGAAATAGTAGCGGTTTCCAAAAAGATCCATTCTTCAGAGGAGCGTAAGCGCCTTCAAAAAATGATGGAGTCAATACGCCCAAAGAACTTTGGCGTGATTGTAAGAACCGCAGCAGAAGGAAAATCTACGGCAGAATTACATGATGATTTGCTCACTTTAGAGGCAAATTGGAAAAATATCCAGTCAAATTTGAAAGGTGCCGTCCCTCCTACGCGCATCATGAATGAGGAAAGCAAGACAACAAGTATACTAAGAGACTTATTGAATGAAGATTTTAATAAGATTGTAGTGAATGATAAAAAAGTTTATGATATCACTTTAAACTATCTTCAAAGAATTGCTCCTCATAAAGCAAATATAATCAGTTTACACAGTGGGGATGTTGGCATATTTGACCAATATGGTATTACCAAACAAGTCAAATCCTCTTTTGGCAAAACCATTAATTTAAACAGTGGTGCTTATTTGATTATAGAACATACCGAAGCACTCCATGTAATAGACGTTAATAGCGGTTTTAAGAGTGTAGGAAACAACCAAGAGGAGAATGCCTTACAAACTAATTTAGAGGCCGCAGAGGAAATTGCTAGGCAATTAAGGTTAAGAGATATAGGCGGAATTATTGTCATTGATTTTATTGACATGAAATTACCAGAACATAAGAAAAAAGTGCAGGAGGCCCTAGAAGGGTTTATGAAAACCGATAGAGCTAGACATTCACTTTTACCTATTTCTAAATTTGGTCTTTTACAAGCTACTAGACAAAGGATAAGACCTGAAGTGAATATTAATACTTCTGAAGATTGTCCAGCTTGTTCAGGCACGGGTAAAATTACTGCTACCTTATTATTAGAAGATGAAATGGAGAAGAAGTTAGCCTATTTGGCTTCACATGGTCACAAAAAGCTGACTTTACTAGTGCACCCAATTATTCATTCACACCTAACCAAGGGCTTCTTTACTAGCATCATAAAACGCTGGAAAAAGAAATACAAATTAAAATTACAATCACAAGCTTCGAATACAAGTCACTTAGTTGAATACAAATTCTTAGATGACCAAATGGAAGAGATAAAGATTTAATCCATTTCCAGGAATAAAAATCAATAACACTGCTTGGAAAATTGAGCATAAAAAAAGGAGTACTTAGAAAGTACTCCTTTTTTATTTAACCACTAACTAGATTAGTATCCAGTTACTTGAGTGATTTTACCAGCACTATTCAAAATTTCTCTTTGAGGTGTTGGGTATAAAGCTCTAAAGGCATTAGCACCAGAGAAACCCGTTAAAGCAGTTGCTAAACGATTGGTTCTCTTGAAATCAAAGAACGCATGTCCTTCGTGTGCGAATTCCCAATATCTATCTGCTAAAATTTCGGTTACTAAAGTAGCAGCATCAGTAGCAGTAGAGTTAGGTAAACCTGCTCTTTGTCTAATTACGTTTAAGTCATCTAAAGCACCTGTTAAATCAGGAGTAGCTTTAGAAGCTCTAGCTTCTGCTCTTGTCAAGTACATTTCTGCTAAACGAATAATAATCACATTATCTGTACCGTTAATTCTTGAATATTTCTTCGTTTTATTTGTTGTACCCATCAAGAACACATTCATAGCTTTTCTACCATCTGCACTAGACTGTGCCACTAAAGTTGCACTTGAACCAATTTCATTTCTACCACCATTCGCAGTTGGGAAATAATAGAAAGCAATTGAGTTGGTGTTATTGATATCAAAAGCTAATTCAAAAATGCTTTCAGGCTTTGTATTTTGACTTAAGAATAAAGAACTGTAGTCAGATGCTAAGCCCGTACCAGTACCTTTCAAAGAATTAATAACTTCTGTCGCTAATTTCTCGGCATTATCATAATCCTTTGTGTATAAAGCAGCTCTAGCTTTCAATGCTTTTGCAGCATTAGCAGTAGCACGACCAGATACATTTGCTTTTAAATTAGCAATAGCATAATCTAAATCTTCATTGATCAAAGTCCATACTGCAGCTTCAGTTGCTAAGGCAACAGGTTCCGCGTCAGTAGTACTTAATGTTGCTTTTGTTCTAAGTGGCACTCCTCTTCCTTGCTTTGTAAAACCTGTTTCACTTCCACCAAAAGCTCTTAATAAATCGAAATACATTAACGCTCTTAGGAACTTAGCTTCACCAATTGTTTGAGTTTTTGCAAAAGCTGGATCTGTAATTGCTTCAGCAGACTCTAACACCGTATTTACACGATTAATGCCATTGTAAATTTGATTCCAACCATTAGTTGTGTTGGTATTATCTGGTAAAATTTGTCTATTCGCATATTGAGCGAATGTAGGGAATGTACCGGTATGTGAAATCACCCCTGCGTACATATCAGATAAAGCCCAATATTCTAAGCCGTAATAGCTTGTACTTTGCAAAGCATTGTAACAACCTAGTAATCCAGCTTCAACTCCTTGTCTATTATTATATGCGGTTGTCGCATCTAAAGAAGTCTCAGGCGCTAGATCAACTACCTTCTCACATGCTGTAAGCATAAATATCGAAGTAGAGAATAATAAAATTTTATATAGCATCTTTTTCATTTGATAAATTATTAAATGATTGATAATTAATTTAGAATCCAACATTCAATCCAAAAGTGATTGTTTTGGCTTGTGGGAATGTTAAGAAATCTGTTCCTTGTGCAGTATTAGTTGAAGTAAAAGTACTTACCTCTGGATCAAAGCCTGAATAGTTTGTCCATGTAATTAAGTTCTGTGCTTGTACATATACTTTCAAAGAAGATAATTTCATTTTTGATGCTAATTTAGAATCTAAATTATACGCAAAAATTAAATTTTTCAAACGTGTAAAAGAACCATCTTCAAGCCATCTATCAGAAGTACGACGGTTGTTTGCTGGGTCACCATAAACTGCTCTAGGCATTGTTGTAAATGGATTCGTTGGTGTCCATCTATTTAAAGTAGTTGCGTATTGGCCGAACAATCCGTTCATACCTTCTGCAAATGCTCTATTGTTATTATAGATTTTGTTGCCGCCCACGAATTGGAAGAACACAGTTAATTCAAAATTCTTGTAGGTAAAGTTATTCGTTAAACTTCCAAAGAACTTAGGAAGTGCACTACCTAAAACTTCTTGGTCAGCAGAATTGATCACTCCATCACCATTCAAATCTTTCCATTTAATATCACCTGGCTTCGCAGCAGTACCATCTCTTTTAGCAACTATTTCTGAAGCGTTTTGGAAAATTCTTTCCATTCTGTATCCTCTAAATGAGTTCAAAGGATATCCTTGTTGAATCCAACTAGCAAAACCAGAAGCAAATGGATTACCACCATAAATAGTATCCACATTATTTTTTTGGAAAGTAATATTGAAATTCGTTGTCCAAGTAAAATCAGGCTTAACAATATTTCTTGTTTCTAATGAAATCTCTAAACCTTTGTTTGTGATTCCACCCACATTATCACTTACTGAAGTAAATCCAGCGTTACCTACTAAACCTCTACTTGTTAAAAGGTCTTTCGTTTTTCTATTATAAACTTCTGTAGTTAAAGTAATTCTATTAAAGAAGCCTAATTCTAATGCGATGTCTGTTTGAACTGAAGTCTCCCAACCTAATGCTGGATTACCTAACTGAGAAGGTGCTAAACCTGCAGAAGCTAAATAATTCGCACCTGGGCTAATCAATGGTAATGAACCAAATAAGGCACCAGAGTTAGATCCGCTATATCCATGAGAACCACGGATTTTACCATTGTTGATGAACTTAAGATTATTCATGAAGTTTTCATCAGAAAATCTCCAAGCAGCTGAAACAGCTGGGAAAGTTCCCCATCTCTTATCTGCACCCAAGTTAGAAGATCCGTCTCTTCTAATACTACCGCTCAATAAGTATTTACCTTTGTAGCCATAGTTGATTCTTCCTACATAACCTACGATACCGAACGCGCTTCCTGAACTAGATGCATCTTTCTTAACAGATCCTGCAGATAATCTTTTGATTGAATTACCTGGGAAGTTCTCTGCTAACGCAAAGATAGATTCAAATTTTTGAGTTTGATAAGAAGCCACCGCAACGGCATTCAAATCGTGGTTTCCAAAAGATTGCTTGTAAGAAAGAATGTTTTCATTCACTAAGTTCATGCTTTTGTTATACGCTTCTGTAGCTTGACCTTTTACCCCTGCTCCTGCATTAGAAATAGAAGGATAAAATCTTGCTTCGTTCAATGCCACATAATCAGCACCTAAATTCACTTTAAAGCTTAATTGAGGAATGATTTGGTATTCACCACCTAAAGTGGCATTGACTCTACTATTATTTACTTTATTGTAATTTTCTTTCGCAGCAAGTAATGGACTTTCTACAGATGAAAGTGGGTCCTTACCGTAAGTGCCATCGGCATTGTAAGCTGGAATATCTGAAGCTAATAAAACCGCACTACTTAATACACCATAGATATTGTTATCATTCTGAATACGATTTTGGATCGTATTACTTCCTGTTAAACCAGAAGTAATTTTGAATTTATCTGTAACTTGATTGTCTACATTAATTCTAAAATTATAACGTTGGAATTTAGAACCTAAGATAGTTCCATCTTGATCAAAATAGCTACCACCAATATAAAATTTAGTTTTTTCATTTCCACCTTGTGCACTGATATCATGACTTTGAATTGGTGCAGTTCTGAAAATTAAATCCTGCCAATTTGTATTCACTGTTGAATAATCATGTATGGTAGAACCAAAATAAGCAGAAGGTTCTAAATTACCACCATATCTGTTCGCAAGACTCTCTTGTAAAAGGGCTTGAAATTCAGGTCCAGTCAAAGGCGTAATTTTCTTCCAAGCTTCTTGTGTACCATAATAGCCATTGTAAGAAAATTTAGTTTTTTGATTTTTACCTCTCTTTGTAGTAATCAAAACCACCCCATTCGCTCCTCTAGAACCATAGATTGCAGTAGCAGAGGCATCTTTCAATACATCAAGAGACTCAATGTCATTTGGATTGATGTCTGCCAAGCTATTTAATACTTGGTTACCTACACCAATTTGTGAGAACGATCCAGTTGCAACTGGGATACCATCTACTACATATAAAGGTTGAGAACTACCGTTGATTGTTCCTACACCACGCACATTGATGTTAATAGAAGCACCAGGTGTACCAGATGCAGAAGTCACATTCACACCAGCAATTCTACCTTGCAATGCTTGTTCTGGACTTGTTAATGACAAGTTTTTGATTTGAGCAGCATTCACTGTTCCAACTGATCCAGTAATGTCTTTCTTTTTCTGCGTACCATAACCCACTACCACTACCTCATCAAGATTTTCATCTTTAGCCATCAATACAACATCAATGGTTGATTTACCATTAATCGCTACTTCTTTAGCAGTAAAACCAATTGAATTGAATACTAAAGTGCCAGATAAGTTGTTAAGCGTGATGGTGTATGTTCCGTTGTTTTCAGAAACAACACCTGCTTTTTGTCCTTTAAGGGTAATAGATACTCCAGAAATAGGTTTCCCTTGAGCATCCGAAACAGTACCTTGAACTTTAGATTGTTGAGCTTGAGATACTTGAAATCCCAAAAACAATGCAAAAACAAGAAGTAATTTTTTCATTTTCTGTTTATGTTTATTTTTTGTAATGCCACAAAGTACGTAAAAAGCCTAGAATTTAACAATTATTTAATGCTAAAAGCACCTGTTTTTTTGCTCTAAAAAAGTTTAATAAATCTTTTATTAAACTCCAGTAACATTAAACAGTATTTGATTTTCAGCCAATTTCGGTAATTACGCTTTAATAAAATAAGAATCCGAGTATCTTTACCCTATGAGTAAGTCAAAATCAGCTTTTTTTTGTACAAATTGCGGGTATGAATCAGCCAAATGGGCTGGCAAATGCCCTGCTTGTAACGAGTGGAACAGTTTTACAGAAGAAGTGATTGACAAAGGCAAAGGAAACGCCCCAACCTGGGATGATTATGCCACTACTCAAAAAGGAACAGAAGTAATCTCCATCAATGATGTGCAAAGTCAATCGGAAAAAAGAATTGACTGCTCGGATCCTGAATTAAATAGAGTCTTGGGAGGTGGGCTTGTTTTGGGCTCGATTGTATTAGTTGCGGGCGAGCCAGGTATTGGAAAAAGCACTTTGTTTTTACAGCAAGGTTTGATGATGAAAGATCAAACTGTTTTGTATATAAGTGGGGAGGAAAGTATTCAGCAAATTAAAATGCGTGCAGATAGATTGAGTTTAGAAAACGATCATTTTTACCTACTAACAGAAACGCATACACAAGCAATTTTTAAAGCGATAAAAAAATTAAAGCCGACCGTTGTCATTGTAGATTCTATTCAAACTTTAGAATCGAATTTAATTGATGCTGCAGCTGGTAGCATCTCTCAAATCAAACAAACTGCAGCAGAATTTCAAAGATTCGCAAAAGAAACCGGCACACCGGTATTTTTAATTGGACATATAACTAAGGAAGGATCAATTGCTGGACCAAAAATTTTAGAACACATGGTCGACACCGTTTTGCAATTTGAAGGTGATCGTCATTATGCCTATAGGATGTTGCGTACATTAAAAAATAGATTTGGAAGCACTAGTGAGTTAGGGATTTATGAAATGACAGGGACTGGTATGAAAGTCGTGACCAATCCGTCCGCATTTTTAATCGCACAAAGAAACGATGCATTGAGTGGAAGTACTATTGCCGCTGCGATGGAAGGGATGCGTCCGCTTTTAATCGAAGTGCAAGCTTTGGTAACACAGAGTGTGTATGGCACACCGCAAAGAACAGTAACTGGATTTGATTTAAGAAGATTACAACTTTTATTAGCTGTGTTGGAAAAACGCGGTGGCTTTGCATTTGGAATGAAAGATGTATTTGTCAATATTGCAGGAGGACTTAAAATAGAAGATCCATCTTTGGACCTTGCTGTGATTCTTGCACTACTTTCATCATACGAAGACATTCCATTGCCACAGGGAATTTGTTTTGCTGGTGAAGTTGGACTGAATGGTGAAATTCGTGCAGTAAATAGAATTCAACAACGCATTGCTGAAGCTGAAAAACTTGGATTCGAAAAAATTATTATTTCTGGATTTAATACTAAAGGAATTGATATAAAAAAACATGGCATAGAAATTATTCCTGTTGAAAGAGTAGATGAAGCCTACCGATTATTTTTCTAATCTTGAAATTGTTTGACACAATAAGGGACTATCTAAATGCATTTTTACATTTAATTTACCCCCAGATATGCTTTGGTTGTGGCACAGACCAATTAGATAAAAAGCAGCCTTTATGTAACGAATGTATTAAAGATTTACCCTACACAGATTTTTTTAGCATCGTCGATAACCCAGTTGAAAAAATGTTTTGGGGCAGGGCCTCAATCCATTCTGTTGGGGCATTATTATTTTTTACAAAAGATAGCCTTGTTCAAAATTTAATGATACAATTAAAGTACCATCATAATAAAAAAGTGGGCATTTTATTAGGCAGATTAATGGGTGAAGCAATTTCAGTACAAGAAAAATTCAATCCAGTTGACCTGATCATCCCTATACCCATAAGTCATTCAAAAATACATAGCAGGGGCTTTAACCAAAGTCTAGTAATCGCAATGGGCATGCAGCAAATTTGGAATAAACCAATTGATCACCATAGTTTAACTAAAAGGAGGTGGTCTAGCACTCAAACAAAGAAAAACAGGACCGCAAGGCTTCAAGTTGACGCACACTTATTTGAATTAAGCACTCCTGAAAAAATCAAAGGGAAAAATATATTACTTATTGATGATGTGTTGACCACAGGGGCTACATTAGAAGCTGCTATTCAGTGTGTATTGCTTGGAGAGCCTGCTTCGGTCTCCATTGCAGTTGCCGCTTATACCCTCTAGTCAACTTTTTGATTTATTTCTTGTTATATTTATAGACTCAAACATAAATTTGATCATTATGAAAACTATATTAAGTTTCTTATTTCTTGCCTTCAGCTTATTCGCAAGCGCCCAAAGTATCCATGGCTTTAAAGTAAAAAGTATTGACGGAGGTCAAATTGATTTTTCAAAATTCAAAGGAAAAAAAATCATGGTTGTTAATACAGCTAGCAAGTGTGGTTATACCCCGCAATATGAGTTATTACAAAAAATATATAGTCAGTATAAAGACAAATTGGTGATTATAGGATTCCCCTGTAATCAGTTCGGTGGACAAGAACCAGGTTCGAACGAGGAAATAGTAGAATTCTGTCAAAAAAATTATGGTGTTAATTTCCCATTAGCAGACAAAGTAGATGTGAAAGGTGGCACTCAAGCACCCATTTATCAATGGTTGACACAGAAAACAAAAAATGGTGTGCTAGATGCAACTATTGGCTGGAACTTCAATAAATTTTTATTGGATGAAAGCGGAAAAATGTTGGCCTACTTCCCGAGTAATGTAAAGCCAGATAGTGAGGCTATTTTGAGTTACTTAAAATAAGTAGCATACCCTAGGAAATAGTATCTTCGCTGCATGTTATTGCGCGATGTAATTGGTCAGGAAAAATTAAAGCAACAGTTAGTAGAGATGGTTCAACACCAAAGATTGAGCCATGCCCTATTATTTGTTGGACCAGAAGGATCGGGTGCCCTACCCCTTGCCATTGCTTTTGCACAATATTTAGTTAGTTCTCCTACAACTAAAAACGAAGTAGTCGATTTATTTGCAGACCCAAGCGCCCTTGCAAAACAAGTACATACTTACAATGAACCAGATGCAATTGCTGATTTACCAGCCTATCAACGTGCCAATCAGTTGATGCACCCCGATCTGCATTTTTCGTTTCCAACAATTACCGAAAAACCTGGTCAAAAAAATATTAGTGCCAACTTCATCGAACAATGGAGAGCATTTGTTCAAAGCTACCCTTACGGCAATGTCTTCGACTGGCTTCAGTTTATCAAAGCAGAAAATAAACAAGGTAATATTAGTGCGGATGAATGTGCTGAAATTATAAAAAAGCTGAGTTTTAAAAGTTTTGAAAGTCCATTCAAAGTATTGGTGATGTGGATGCCAGAATATTTAGGCAAGGAGGGCAACAAATTGCTGAAGCTAATAGAAGAACCACCAGCAGATACCATTTTTTTGTTGGTAGCCAATTCAGAAGAACAAATTCTTCCCACTATCCTGAGTCGTTGTCAATTTATAAGGGTACCGAGGTTGACCAATACAGAAATTGCTGTTGCTTTAGAAACAAGAGCAAATTTAAGTCCTGAAAAAGCACAATTAATTGCCTCAATGTCAGATGGCAACTATAGAGAAGCGCTTCATTTAGTACAACATAGTGACGCCGATTTCTTAGATCAAATCAGAGACTGGCTCAATGCCATCCTCAAAAATGGCCCCTTAGCACAACTAAAATGGGTTGATGAGGTCAGTAAACTAGGTCGAGAACAACAGAAACAATTCATAAAATACTTTAACCACCTCCTCGAACAGAGCATTCGGATCAAAATTTTGGGAGCAGATCTACCTTTAGATCCAGATTTAAAGGATTTTGCGCTTAGAATCAATAAAATTGCCGGAGTTGGCCAACTGGAGGCTATAATTCAAGAATTAGACAAAGCTGTCTATTATATAGAGCGAAATGCCAATGCTAAAATGTTATTTATGGCAATGGGCATCAAGTTCTATCATATCATTCGGAACAAAACCTTAATTTTGACATAGACGCCAATCTAGTAATCGTGTATAGGATCAGGGGGCGTTGGGAATTTCAATTTATAACAGTTAGAATTTAGAATATATGGGATGTGGATCATGTGGCACGGGTACGCCCAATGGCTGCAAAAGTAATGGAGGCTGTAGTACAGGCGGATGTAATAGATTAAATGTACATGACTGGTTACGAGACTTGCCTGTGGATGATGCAGAAAGTCAATGTAGGGTAGTAGAAGTTAGCTTCAAACAAGGAAGCAGAAAAGAATTTTTTAGAAACCCTACTTTTCAAGTATTTGAAAAAGGAGACTATGTGACAGTTGAAGGTGTGAACGGCTTCGATCTAGGAGAAGTTTCACTTACTGGTGAATTGGTGCGCGTTCAATTGAAAAAAAGAGGCACGGACGAATTTCATCCAGACATGAAAAAAATTCTAAGACCAAGTACAGAAAAAGATATTGAGACCTTTAAAATAAGTAAGAGTAGAGAATCTGATATGTTGGCTCGAAGCAGAGCACATGCAAGAGAGTTGAAGCTTCAAATGAAATTAAGTGAGATAGAATTGCAGGCAGACGGTAAAAAAGGAACATTCTTCTACACAGCAGATGACCGTATTGACTTTAGAGAACTGATTCGCATATTTGCAAGCGAGTTTAAAGTAAAAGTGGAGATGCGTCAAATTGGTATCCGCCAAGAAGCTGCTAAAGTAGGCGGCATTGGAAGTTGTGGTCGTGAGCTTTGTTGTAGCACCTGGTTGCATGATTTCAAAAGCGTCAACACCACTGCAGCTCGATATCAAAATTTATCAATCAATCAAACTAAACTAAGTGGCCAATGTGGTCGTTTAAAATGTTGTTTGAATTTTGAATTAGACACTTATTTAGATGCATTACAAGCATTCCCTGATTATGCAGACAATTTGCAAACTGCAATGGGTCAAGCATTTTTAATCAAGAAAGATATTTTCAAAAATTTAATGTGGTATACACTTCCTAATAATACCAAACACTATCCTTTGACCATTGAACGTGTAAAGGAAATTAAAAAACTGAACCAACAAGGTATAGCTGTGGAAGAACTTGAAGCGGTAGAAGTGACTAGTGGGAAACCAAAAGAAGTGGAACCGGACTTTGTAGATGTAGTAGGCCAAATTAGTCTACGTACTTTAGAAAAGAATGATCGACGAAGAAGAGACCAACAAAGACCCAATCAAAACGGACCACGTCCGCAGGGTCCTAGACCACAGAGCGGTCATCCAAATGGACCTCGTCCACAAGGGGCAAGACCACAAGGCCCTAGACCACAAGGTGGGCATCCAAATGGACCACGTCCGCAAGGGCCAAGACCACAGGGGCCCAACCCAAATAGACCAAGACCAGAAAGCGACAGCAAAGCATAAAAAAAGACCTCGAATTATCGAGGTCTTTTTTTTAGTTTCACTACAACCACTCCATGCTTGTACTTTGGACCAAATTTTGCTATTGCATCTGGCCCTTTAAATACATCCATTGAAGCAATAAGGGCAGTGTTGATTTTAACCACTTTGGCATAGGGTGTTTCAACGCCATCCACTAAATAAATGGGCATACTTGGATCAGTTTTCCCCGTAGGAGCAGATGCAGGTTTTTGCGCCATTGCAAAAAATGACAAAAGACTGAAAATAAATACTGTACATACTTTTTTCATAGTTTTTTACATTTAAGTTTAGTGATATAACTTTTCTAATTCTTGATTAGTAAATTCCATTAAATTTTTGACATACTCAGGCGAGAAATTGAATTCCAAGCCTGCAGTTTTATATAATTCAGGTAAAGTTTTTGTACCACCAAGGGCCAATGCATTCATATAATTATCTAACGCTTGCTTTGGATTTTTTTGGTATTGCATCCACATTCCAATCGCACCCAACTGCGCAATACCATACTCAATATAATAGAAAGGCACTTCGAATAAATGTAATTGTCTTTGCCAACCTATAGCTCTAAATTCTTTTAAGCCAGTTTGATCCAAGACTTTGCTAGAGAATTCTTTCACAATATTTTGCCACTCATTGGTTCTTTGTTCAATGGTGTGTTCCGGATTTGTGTATACCCAATGTTGAAATTTATCTATGATGGCGATCCAAGGAAATATGGTAATCGTTCTTTCTAGTTGGTGTTCAATCGCTCTTTTTAAATCCGCTTCTTTTTCAAAAAATGGTTGCCAATGATTCATACTAAATAATTCCATTGCCATACTTGCCACTTCAGCAATTTCCATAGGATATTCCTTAAAGGCACTCAATGGCAATTGATGCGCTAAGAAAGAGTGAACCGCATGGCCACCTTCATGTACCATTGTTGTTACATCACTCATTTGACCCGCAGCATTCATAAAAATAAATGGAGCGCCAGATTCCGCTAAAGGACAATTGTATCCACCTGGTGCTTTCCCTTTTCTACTTTCTAAATCAAAATGCTTTAATGTATTCATCTTCCTTAAGCAATCTGCAAAAAATGGATCAATCTGTTCAAAACAAGCAACTGACTTTTCATACAAATCTTTCCCATCAGTAAATGGACGTAAAGGTTTTGTTCCAGCTGGTTCTGCCTCTAAGTCCCATGGCTTAAGTGTTTCTACACCCAACTTTGTTTTTTTACGCTCATATATTTTTTCAATCAATGGCATCACATGTAGCTTTACCGCTTCATGAAACTGAAAACAATCTTCTTTAGTATAATCGAAACGACCTAATTCAGCAAACTTATAATCACGATAATTTTCAAAACCTGCATTCAAAGCCACTTGATGTCTTTTTCTCACTAAATTGGTGAATAATTCATGTAAAGGTGCTTGATCTTGCAAGCGTCTTGTTTGAATTTTACGGTAAACTTCTTCTCTGAAAGCACGATCTTCATTTTCTAAAAATTGTGCCGCTTGTTGTAAAGTGTATTCTTTACCTCCTACTTCAATCGTCATCTTCCCAGCAATAGTACCATATTGTTGTTGTAACACACTAAGCTCCGCTTGGATAGGAATATTTTCTGTTCTAAATAATTCAATACTCTTTTGTACTGACCTCAAATAAGTATGGTATTGCGCATGATCTAATTGAGACGTGAATTCAGAATGAATGAGTTTGCGATTCAACGCATCAGCATAAGGTTGTATTTGTGGCTGAATTTCCATGCAGAAAAAGGTGAATGCATCTTCAAGGCTTTTATCAGTCGTATCACAGGTCATCTTAATTTGTCTCCAACAAGCATCTTCGCTAATACATGCTTCCAGTTCACTCAAATCCTTTAACCATGCTTCTAAGCTTGCAACAGAGTCAATTCGACGGTCTTTTAATTCCTTAAAAAAGGGCTCTAAACTCGCCCAATCGGTCAAAACAAAGTCTGATGGTAGGTAATTATGGCTTAATTTTTTGATGTCTGCTGTTCTCTGCATAAGGTTCGTTATTAAGACGCAAATTTACTACTTTTACACACTTTAAAAGTGTTAAATAAGTGGTCGACAAAATTCATTTACTCCCTGAACATATTGCCAATCAAATTGCGGCAGGCGAAGTCATACAAAGACCGGCAAGTGCTGTAAAGGAATTATTGGAAAATGCAGTAGATGCGGAGGCAACTGAGATCAGACTAATTATCAACGAGGCCGGCAAATCACTGATACAGGTCATTGACAATGGGAAGGGCATGTCTGAAAAGGACGCACAAAATGCTTTTGCTAGACATGCTACAAGTAAAATTAATGTGATCGAAGACCTGTTCCAAATTCGAACTATGGGTTTTAGGGGTGAGGCTTTAGCTTCTATTGCAGCAGTAGCGCAAGTGCAATTGAAAACAAGAAGAGCAGAAGACGAAGTGGGCATTGAAGTAATAATTGAAAATAGTAAAGTCGTTTCCACTACTCCAGTAGCGTGTCCTGTTGGCACAAGCATTAGCATGAAAAATTTATTTTTCAATGTGCCAGCAAGAAGAAACTTTTTAAAAAGCAACTCGGCAGAGCTTAAACATATACTTGAAGAGTTCACAAGAGTGGCTTTGGCGTTTCCTGAAATATATTTTAACCTAAACAATAATGGTCAAGAAGTATACCATTGGGATGGAGGCAGTTTTAAACAAAGAGCCATTCAGGTTTTAGGTAATAGTTATCAAAGCAAGTTGGTGACGGTAGGAGAACATACAGACTACCTAACCATTTCTGGTTTTGTAGGCAAACCAGAAACAGCAAAAAAAACAAGAAGTGATCAATACTTTTTTGTAAATAGAAGATTTATAAAAAGTGCCTACTTGCACCATGCTATTGCCAATGCATTTGAAGGCTTAATTGCAAAAGATAGTTTTCCAAGTTATATTTTATATATTGATGTAGATCCATCTAAAGTGGACATCAATGTGCATCCTACCAAACAAGAAATCAAATTCGAAGATGATAAAATCATTTATGCGTTTGTACAAGCTGCTGTAAAACATGCACTAGCACAGTTTAGTATTGCTCCCTCTTTGGATTTTTCCTTAGATGCCAATATCCAACAGCTGGATGCCATTCAAAAACCCTTCACTGAAGGTCAGGTAAATGAGACTTCAAGAAAATCATTGTATGAAGGTTTTACACAAAAAAATCAGGCACACTTTATACCAAAGTCAGAGCAAGCCGGACAACAAGACTGGAAAAGTTTTTTTACTGAAATACCCGCTGCCAACCAAGAATTTATAGTCAAGTCCTCCTCAATGGGCTTATACAAAGAAGATGCTTCATTGTCAGTTCCGGAAGATGCATTTTTAATGCAATTGCATCAGACCTACATTATCGCACCCACAAAAAGTGGCTTAATTATCATTCACCAGCAATTAGCCCACGAAAGGGTATTATATGAAAAATACCAAAAAGCTAGTATACAACCTAATGCTACACAGAAAAGTCTATTTCCAGTAATGTTAGAGTTAAGTGCAAGTGACGCAGTCTTATTGGAAGAAATGATCGAAGACCTAGCGAATATTGGCTATGAAATTGAAGCATTTGGACAAAATAGTTTTATCATTCAAGGTATACCAGCAGACGTGCTAGCAGGTAACGAAAAAAATGCCATAGAACTACTCCTCGAACAGTTCAAGCATTTTACCGCAGAGTTAAAATTTAGTAAAAGAGAAAAATTGATTCGATGCATGGCAAGACAAATGGCCATTAAAGCAGGGCAAAATTTAGGACAAAAGGAAATGCATGGATTGATTGAATCATTAAGTGAATGCGATATTCCAAATACTACCGCATCAGGCGCACCTACTTTTATTGAGTTCAATGAAGATTATCTTGATCGATTATTTAGTAAATAATTAGAGCTAAATGAATTTATACAAATTCAACTAACTTGTAAAAAGGTGTAAACGAATCAATTTTGACTACTTGCCTTTGGTAACACTCGTTAAATAAGCTTCAACAGCCCTTCTAACATGAGCACTAGATGAGCTCATGTGGTTCGCAACTAAAACTGAGAAATATAATTTTTGCTTTTTTGGCGTATAAATAAATCCGCTTAAAGCCACTTGGCCACCTAAAGTGCCTGTCTTAGCATAGATGGTGCCTGGAAATTTTTTATAATAAGCTGCTATTGTACCCTCTCCTCCTTTTTCAAAAATATTTTTTACACGGTCTTCTCCGAATTTGGCTTGCATCTGTTGCAAGATTGCTACATAATTCTCTGGCGTATTTAAATTATACCTGCTCAAGCCGCTTCCATCTACCCAGCGCATACGTTGTGGCAAATTTTGAAAAATCAATTTTGTTACGGTATCAATTAATGCAGCATCATCCATCCTACCCAATAACTGCTCACTTGCCATTAAAACAATTTGATCTGCGTAAAAATTATCGCTGCGTAACATCATAATTTTTAATAAACTATCTGTTGGGATTGTCTTTAAAGTTTTAAACGAAATTGCAGGCAAGTAATTTAATGACGTTATATTCTTTCTGATCGTGTCTTGCAAAATGGACATTACTTGTTTGGGGTCATAAACAAAAGGCACTTGGAAATAATCCTTGGTGTTGCCTTGGTTTGTAACATTGAATTTGTTTTCATTTTTTGCCCTTGTCCAATCTTTTCCTTTAACTTCTTCAAAGTCCAATGGCTGCTGACTAAAAAAATAAAAAGGCTTTACTTGAATACTTTTTTTATTTTGATAAAAATGAACAACGTTACCAAAAATCGGCATTCTTGCACGTTCAGGTTGATAGTCTTCTGCATAGTCATTCCAAGACCATCCATTACCAAATCTTTCAAATCGATCTCCTTTTTTTTCCATCGCAATAGCCACTTGCTTATTGGTGCTCTTAATTAATTCAACCACCGGTTGATAACTAAATTCAGGGTGCATAAAACTTGGATCGCCTTGTGGAATTAAAAAGAGACTATCTGAAGTTGCAGCTATTTTCCATCCTGGTATAGAATCGCCTAAAAATTGTAATCCTAAGTAAGTTGCTAATATTTTTGTATTACTTGCTGGCGTAAAATAATGATCACTCTGATATTTAGACAACCACGCTCCCTTTGTTTCATTATAAATGGCAATGCCAATATGCGCACCTTTAACCGCTTCATTAGCAAGGAATTTTTTTTGAGCTTGACGCACAGAGCAAGCACTCAATATTAATGCGATACCTACAAATAAAAGCATTAATTTTAGCCATCTTTCAAGCTTAAATCTTGTCACTCTCTTTCTAAAGCTCTTAGCCATCTTTCGGGAATTTCGTTATTAGAAGCAACCAAATAATCTTTATAACTACAAGGCAGCCATTCTTCATTATGCAATTTCATCCACCACCTACCTGTACTTTTGCTTTGTAAAAACTGTGTATCAATATCAGAAAAAGCAATTTGAAATTCTTTAAAACGATCTAAAGCCGACAATGGCGCTTCTTTTTTCCCTCGATGTACCCCATCAATGATATACCAGATCATTTGTGCCATCTGAATCGCAGTTAGGCCATGGTGGTCTAGCTCGGCTTGATATCCAAACAAGCCAATAGAACTTGTCTTCCAACTCATACCAGCATATTGCATCAACACGCAAGCCTCTTCCCCATTAAAACCATTCGTGGTGATAATATTCGCTGGCGCTTGTGCATGTTGAATCGCGCTGATATCAAAGCTCATCATATGACTATCTCGAATCACTGGCTCCATTTCTTCAATACTTTCACGTACTACACCCAATCTAAAACAATCAAACCTTAATTTATCGATTGTTTCTAACATATGCGGATGCATAAAATAACTCTGAAATCCAATATGCGCATAATGATTTAAATGATTAGGTAAGCCAGTAAATAGTTCCTCTAAAAAATGATCCGATGGCAATCTTGCTTCTAGATCAAGATCTATTTTAGCATCTGCTATTACCGCATTCACTAAAGTAGGAATAGCAGTATAAGCATGGTATTGTGGCAGGGTTAAGTCATGAGACCCCCCCATAATCACCACTTTTTTATTTTGCAAAATTAATTCCGCAATTACTGTTCTTAGTGCCGCATAACTGTCTTGAATGGATTGACCAATTTTTACATTACCCAAATCAGCAATCGTAACTTGTGCGTGCCAATAGTATAAATTATATAAAGCTGCTCGCACTGCATTAGCGGCTTCAAACCCATTTAAGGCAAAACCAGCGCCTCTAGACTCTCCAGCACCAATTAATACAATATCCGCATCCGATATGTCAGGAAGTGCCGTTTCATAAGATTTGATATGTTTACCTAGTTGGGTATCACGATAGCCTTCGTCTTTTGATAGAAAAGAAAGGTTAATAGGTTCAACAAAATCTTGTATAGAAGACAATGACATGGGCTAAAATTAACTATAAACATTAACGCAAAATTTGCCCAAAGATTGCGTCAAGCGGGATTAATCTTGGAATTTATAGCCCACTCCCCTCATAGAGATAAAGTGTTTTGGATGTTTGGGGTCAATTTCGAAGTATTTTCTAAAATTGAGGATAAAATTGTCGATAGTTCTAGTATTGGGGAATACTTGATAACCCCATACCAACTGTAGAATTTTTTCTCTAGTCACTACAGTATGTTTATGCTCAATGAGTAATTTTAATAATAACAACTCTCTTTTAGTGAGGGTGATCTTTTGACCAGACGCCAAATGTACTTCTGAAGCATTAAAATCAATGGTGTGCCCCTGAAAATGATATTGTTCTTGTGCAGGGGCGGTAGCTACTTGTTGCACATTTTTTTGAATAAGCTTAGTCACCCTCAAAAGTAACTCCTCCAAATTAAAGGGCTTTGTTAAATAATCATCAGCCCCCAACTTTAATCCTTGAACTCTATTTGAGCTCGTATTTTTAGCACTTAAAATTAATATAGGGGTGTGGTTATTGTTTAAGCGCATGCGTTCAGTGATACTAAAACCATCCAAAGTAGGAAGCATTACATCTAAAATTATTAAATCATAATGTGCAGACTGGATTTGTTTCAAAGCCTCCTGTCCATCATACGCAGAGTCTACCTCATACCCTTCCATCTCTAAATTCAGCTTCAAAGCTTCATGTAGATGCTCCTCATCCTCCACCAATAAGATGCTATGTTTTTGCATGACTAATCTGCCTTAAATTCTACTACAAAAATACTTCCTTTAGGTTGATTTGACTTAACCAATATAGTGCCTTCGTGGAATGTGACAATTTTTTTACATAAATATAAGCCCAGTCCAGTTCCCTTGGTTGTTCTAGTTTGCTCTACTCCGACTCTATAAAATTTATCAAAAACTTTTATTCTTTCTTCTAAAGCAATACCAACCCCTTCGTCTTTCACTTCTAATATGATACGTTCATTCGATTGATGTAAATCAATAAAAATAGACGTGTCCGGCTCAGCGTATTTATTGGCATTATCTAAAAGGTTATTGATCATCAACTGTAACAATAAAGGTTCTCCTAACATTTGAATATTGGGCTCAATAGATGGAATACATTTTCTATTAGGATATCGCTCTTCAAAAGACTGAACACATTGAATTATAATAGCTGAAAGATCTACTATCAATTTATTAGTTTCATAATGGCCCATATCTAATTGAGATGCCAATAAAATATTATTACATAATGCATCTAATCGCTTTGTTTCTTTTAAAGTATTATTTATTAAATGCTGCTGTTGTTCTGGTTTTAAATTTCTTTTAAGAATGGTTTCTAAATTCAATTGGGTGACGGCAATAGGCGTCTTGAGCTCGTGCGTCACTGCCATCATAAAATTTTGCTGCAACGTGGAATACTTTAATTGCTTTAATAAAGAACGATATACATAAATGGCGCCTAAAAGAAAAAGCATTAAAAATGTTAAGCCCTCTCCAATATATTGTTTCGTTTTTCTTTCTGCAAAAGCTTCAATTGCAGCAATATGTTGTTGATCAACTTGTCCAGCCGCTACGAGTGTTTCAATTTTTGTAGCAGTCAGTAATTCATTCTGCTTGACCAAGGCTACATACCACCAGATAAAAGCCGCAACCATATAAACAAGGAACAGCCAATAAATGATTCTGACCCAGACTAATTTTGAGATGGAAAATGGCATTTGCATTTTATAACGCAGCTTTTTCTATACGGATCCCAGTTGATAAAATATTTTGTAAAGGATCCTCACGCATTGTATGTCTAATCGTAAATTCATTAATGCCATATTTCAATTTGATTGGCTTTGCAGTCAGTGGAATACGTTGATCATAAAGGTCATCCATGCCTGTGCCTAACCAGCCTTTTTGATCGTCAGCCAAATTGAGGTTGAAAGATTGTATTTGTGCTTTTACACCAGGGCTACTATGGACTAATTCAACCCATATATTTTTATAATGGTAGGCGTTGTGATGTCTGATTACAAAAATCACTTTATATAAACTATTCGTATCTGTAATATTAAATAGGTATTTTTCTGGTTTTGTACTATTCCATTGGTGGTCTGCATGAATTGTATTTTGTTCAGACAATGGTATGGTTTGACACGCTGCCATACCTATTAAAAAACAAATACTACCTACAATACGAAAATACTTACCCATTTACAATACGTTTAAAATTTGTTCTTTTGCTTTCTCCAATTCATCTTTCATCACTATCACTGCTTTTTGAATTTCTACATCATTGGCTTTAGAACCAGTGGTGTTGATCTCTCTGCCCATTTCCTGTAGGACAAAGGATAATTTTTTCCCCTTATTTGGGTCTTTTTCAGCAAGGATAGATTTAAAATAAGCACAATGATTAGTCAAACGAACACGCTCTTCCGAAATATCAATCTTCTCAATATAATAGATCAACTCTTGCTCAAGGCGATTATTGTCATATTTATCAGGCCCTACATTTTGCTCCAATAATTTAATCAGACCGTCTTTTATCTTAGTCCTTCTGTTAGGCTCCATTGCTGCAATTGCAGTTTGTTGCGCTTCAATAGCAGCAACCCGCTCCAATAAATCTAATTCAATCGACTTGCCCTCTTCTTGTCTATGTAAATTCAATAAATCAATCGCTTGTTTTAGCAACTCAAAAATAGCTTGTTTCTCTTCATCTGATAAAACCTCATTTGAAGAAGTGACTACGTCAGGCATTTTTAATAAAGTACTCAAAATATTTTCTTTACCAATACAAAGTTCATCTGCTAGTTCAACGATAGGTTGATAATAAGACCTTGCTAATTCTTTATTAATGTTCACGGGCTTTGATGTACCGTTAGACCTCACTGCTATAGTACATTCCACACTTCCTCTAAATAAGTGTTCATTTAAAGTATTTCTTATTTCTACTTCTATTGGCTTTAATAAGGAGGGAATATTTAATCGAACATCAAATTGTTTTCCATTTAAAGACTTGACTTCTACTAAAAGTGTTTTATCATTAAAAGCCATTTCCGCCCTTCCATAACCCGTCATTGAATACAACATAAGTAAACCATAATTTAGTCCATAAAGGTATTAAATAATGAGCTTGCAAGCGCTAAAGTTTGTACTTTAGCGAAGATTTTCACCCATGTACGACAAAGCACAAATACAAGCGTTACAACAAACGACAAAGCAATTTTTAGCGTCTCCTTTAAACATTGAACTTGATGGATTAAAAAAGGTGTTACAGTTTCATGAATACCAATATTATGTGGTCAACGAACCCTTGATTAGTGATTATGAATACGACCTGCTCTATCAAGCTTTATTAAAAATTGAAGCTGCTAACCCCACACGAATTACGCCTGACTCACCCAGTCAAAGGGTGGGCAACAGTTTGAATAGTACCTTCGAAACGGTACCCCATTTGGTGCCCATGTTAAGTTTGGAAAATAGCTATAACGCAGAGGACTTAAACGATTTTGATCGCAAAGCGAGAGAAAGTGCCGACTTAGCAAACATCACTTATTGCGTGGAGCCTAAATTTGATGGCGCAAGTATTTCATTAATTTATGAAAACGACTTACTAGTGCGTGCTTGCACTAGAGGAGATGGTGTAGCTGGTGAAGATATTACGACCAATATCAAACAAATTAGATCTATCCCATTACGTATTCCATTAGCCGAATCAGGGATTCAACAAATTGAAATTCGTGGTGAAGTAATCATGAGCAAAAATGCTTTTTTTGCCTTTAATGAAAAACTAAAATCCAAACAACAAGCAACACTTGCCAACCCAAGAAATGCAGCTTCAGGTAGTTTAAGAATGAAGGACCCTAAAGAAGTTGCCGAAAGAAATTTGGATGCATTTATTTACCATATTAGTTATGTTTTACCCATTCCAGGTAAAACATTGAGCCCCTTATTGAAAACCCATAGTGGCGCACTAGAGTTATTATGGAATATGGGGTTCAGGTCTCCAGAAAAAGAAAAAAAATTAGTACATACCATTCAAGATGTCATTAATTATTGTGGCATTGCCGAAAACGAAAGAGATCAATTGCCCTATGAAATTGATGGGCTAGTAGTAAAGGTTAACGACATGGCCTTACAAGAAAAATTGGGCATGACTTCTCACCATCCAAGGTGGGCAATCGCTTATAAATTTAAGGCGAGGCAAGCCACTACTATTTTAGAAAATGTTGAATTTCAAGTGGGCAGAACTGGTGCAGTTACACCAGTTGCAAAATTAAAACCAGTAGCAATTGGCGGGGTCACTGTATCAAGTATATCCATCCACAACGAAGAATATATTATAGAAAAAGATTTGCTTTTAGGAGATACAGTGATTATAGAACGAGCAGGAGATGTGATCCCTCAAATTGTACATTCCATAGCAAACTTAAGAACTGGCAATGAAAAAAAGATTCAATTCCCAACCCATTGTCCGGTTTGTAATACAGCATTAGTAAAAGAAACTACAGAAGCTGTTTGGAGATGTACTAATATCAATTGCAGTGCACAAATCGTAGAAAGAATCGCACATTTTGTAAGCAAAGATGCAATGGACATCAAAAATTTTGGAGAAGCCAATATTAAAAAATTCTTTGAACTTGGCTTACTAAAAGATATACCAGGGATTTATACACTTGACTTTGAGCGCATTGGCAAACTGGAAGGATTTGGGAAAAAAAGTATTGATAATCTTAGTACTGCCATTGAAGCATCTAAGCAACAACCTTTGCATCGTTTGATTTATGCATTAGGCATTCGATTTGTAGGAGAGACTACAGCTAAGACCATTGCAAGTCGTATCAAACATTTACTCGACCTAACGCATATTACTGAAGCTGAATTACTTGAATTTGAAGACATCGGCGTAAAAGTAGCAAATAGTATTGTACAATTTTTTCACGATCCTGTTCAACTAGCCATGATTCAATCCTTAATTCAAGTAGGATTGAATGTGGAACAAACCAGTCATGAACAGCCAGATGGTTCACTCACTGGATTGAACTTTTTATTTACTGGAACCCTAACCCAGCTTAAACGTGCAGATGCAGAGGCAATGGTAGAAGCCAAAGGTGGACATATCCTTAGTGGAGTAAGTAGTAAATTAAATTATCTAATCGTTGGGGAAGATGCAGGAAGCAAATTAGAAAAAGCAAAAAAAATAGCCTCAATAAAAATAATTACCGAGGCTGAGTTTATTGAATTGATAAAATAACTTCTTTATTTAATCAATTCAATTTAGTTTAATAATTTTTCATTCCCCATAAAGGAAGGCTTATAGAAATAGTAACTATCTATTTACTATTTCTATAAGCTTATGATCATGTTTTTAAATCATATTTTTTGACAATAGATATTCTGCAATTTGAACTGCGTTCGTAGCAGCGCCCTTACGAAGGTTGTCACTCACAATCCACATATTTAAAGTTTTTGGTTGAGTTTCGTCACGGCGCAATCTACCAACAAAAACGTCGTCTTTTTCATGCGCCCATAACGGCATTGGATAAAATTGAGCAGCATCATCTTGTTGCACCACCACACCTGGTGCTTGCGCTAACAATGCAGTCAACTCATTCAAGTCAAATTCATTTTCAAATTCTACATTCACACTTTCACTATGCCCGCCTATAACCGGAATTCGTACAGTGGTTGCAGTAACCTTAATGGAGTCATCTTGCATAATTTTGCAAGTTTCTTTCACCATTTTCATTTCTTCCTTTGTGTACCCATTTTCCAAGAAAACATCAATTTGAGGAATCACATTTAAATCAATTTGATATTTATAGGCCATTTGTTCACTAGTCAATTTCTCACCCTTACGTTCATTGAACAATTGGTCCACTGCTTGCTTACCTGTACCCGTTACACTTTGGTAAGTACTTACAACGACTCTTTTGATTTTATATTTTTCATGCAATGGTTGTAATGCTACCACCATCTGAATGGTTGAACAGTTTGGATTTGCTATGATAAAATCTTCTGCTGTCAAAACAGATGCATTCACTTCCGGTACGACTAATTTTTTAGTAGGATCCATTCGCCATGCAGAAGAATTATCAATCACTCGAATGCCAGCAGCAGCATATTTAGGTGCCCACTCTAATGAAGTACTCCCACCAGCAGAAAAAATAGCTACAGCAGGTTGCGCTGCAATGCCATCTTCCATGCTCACTACTTTATATCCTTTACCCTTAAATTGAACTTCCTTACCCACAGAACGTGCTGAGGCTACTGGTATTAACTCACTTAGAGGGAAATTACGCTCTGCAAGTACCTCTAACATTTTGGTGCCTACTAAACCTGTAGCACCGACTACTGCAACTTTCATGTTTCTTAATTTTTATGATCAATTAAAAACCCCAAAGCCTTCAAAGTCCAACAAGGACTTTAAAATCACCAGCTTTTTTATTTTCATGCCTTATATGCTTAAAGGCATGAAAATAAAAAACCCTCCAATTTCTTGGAAGGCTTCTGAGTATATTTATGGCATACAAAAAATCAGCACCTTCCTTTTACAGCGGTTTCTTAATTTGTTTTGTATGTTTAATTTGTTTGTTCACTTGTACAAAAATAATGGGTTTGATATAGATAACAAAATTAAACTAGCTGTATATCAAAATTAACTAACTGAACAAACGATTGTACGCGCTCTTTAATATCCTCTACAGTGATTTCTGTCAAACGCTCTGTACCAAATTTCTCTACACAAAAACTTGCCATTGCGCTACCTAAGATGATAGCAGATTTCATATTTTCGAATGAAATGTCTTTTGTCTTAGCAAGATGTGCAACAAAGCCACCCGCAAAAGTATCGCCAGCACCTGTTGGATCAAACACATCCTCTAATGGTAACGCAGGGGCAAAGAATACTTCGTTTTCGTGGAATAACAAAGCACCATGTTCTCCCTTTTTAATAATCAAATACTTAGGGCCCATTTCCATGATCTTTTTTGCTGCTTTCACCAAACTATATTCACCACTCAATTGACGAGCCTCACTATCATTCACTAATAAAACATCGACTAAGCTAATGGTATGTTTTAAATCATCCATCATAATCTCCATCCAGAAATTCATTGTGTCCATCACAATTAATTTAGGACGATTTTTAATTTGTTTGATCACACTACTTTGAACAGCAGGTACCAAATTTCCTAACATCAAAATTTCACAATCCTGATAACTATCTGGCACAACTGGTTGAAAATTTTCCAATACATTCAATTGCGTATCCAAAGTATCACGGGTATTCATATCTAAATGATATTTACCACTCCAGAAAAATGTTTTTTCGTCTTTTTTTATTTGTACACCTTCTAAAGTCACCCCTCTTGCCATTAAAGCGTCCATTTCTGCCTGCGGAAAATCTCCACCTACTACTGAAATTTGCTTTACTGGTGTAAAATTAGAAGCACACCAAGCAATATAAGTTGCTGCTCCACCGATAATTTTATCACTTTTCCCAAAAGGGGTTTCAATGGCATCAAAAGCCATAGATCCAACAACTACTAAAGACATGTGTATTTTTTTGATTTTCAGCTGCGAAACTACGATTTTTAGGACATCTTACCCAAAGCAATCCAAATCGAAGTTTTTCTATAAACACAACTAATTGATTATCAAAAAACTAACAAAATTGAATTTTTTTATAAAAAATTAATAAAAACGTTGGTATTTATTCGATAGTTTTGTGCTAACAAACGATCAAAAACATAAATATGGCTAGAATTAAAACGGAGAAAAACGGATCCAGAAAAGACGTTATTGTGAGCAAGGCAGCCACCCTTTTTAGAGAAAAAGGATACAAAGCAGCAAGTATGCGTGATTTGGCTGAGGCAGTGGGTGTGGAAGCTGCTAGCTTGTACAATCATATTAAATCAAAAAGTGAATTATTGCATGAATTGGTCTTTAATGTAGCAAATCGCTTTGTATTAAAAATTGACGAAATTGAATCTGAACCCATTAGTTCATTAAAAAAAATGGAGAAAATCCTACGTTTCCATATCGTTGAGATGATTAACAATTATGAAGAAGTGTATGTGAGCGACAGAGAATGGAAACACCTCTCTGATCCTTATTTATCCAATTATCAGAATCAAAGAAGAGTTTATCGTAAAAGACTAGCAGCAATTATTGAAGAAGGAATTAGAAACAAAGAAATTAAGTCCATCGATGCACCAACAGTTGTCTTGATCTTTTTACATGCAGTTAGTGGCATTGAAAGCTGGCACCGATCTACCAAAAAAATTAGTGCTGAAGAATTAGAACAAAACATGGTAGCCATTTTGATTGACGGCCTTAAGGCAAACAATTAAGATAGCACAAAACAAACATAGAAGCCTTCTCCAATGGAGAGGGCTTTTTTATTCAACAAGATTACCGCTTGATTGTATTAACTTTGTAGCTTATAATAAGAATAAGTGTCAGAAAGAAATAATTTTATTGATTACATCCGAATTTTTGCCCACAGTGGTCATGGCGGAGCTGGATGCAGACATTTCCTACGAAATAAATTAACCGCAAAAGGCGGACCAGATGGGGGTGATGGAGGAAGAGGTGGTCATGTAATATTAAGAGGAAATGCACAACTATGGACATTACTCCATTTGAGATACCATAAAAATGTACTGGCAAAAGATGGCGAGAACGGTTCAAAAAATAGGTGTACTGGTAAAGATGGAGAAGATATTATTATAGAAGTGCCCTTAGGAACGATCGCAAGAGATGAAGCAACTGGAGCAATTGAAGCAGAGATCTTGCATGATGGACAAGAAATTGTATGGCTAAAAGGTGGACGTGGTGGATTAGGCAACTGTAATTTTGCAACCCCCACCCAACAAGTACCTGAATATGCACAGCCTGGAGAAGAGGGTGTAGAAGGATGGAAACAAATAGAGTTGAAAGTATTAGCCGACGTTGGTTTGGTTGGTTTTCCCAATGCCGGAAAATCTACACTTTTGTCGGCCATTACAGCGGCTAAACCAAAAATTGCCAATTACGCTTTCACAACTTTGACGCCTCAATTGGGTATGGTAGAATATAGAAATAATCGATCTTTTTGCATAGCTGACTTACCTGGTATCATCGAAGGTGCCGCTGAAGGAAAAGGATTGGGTCATCGTTTCTTAAGACATATCGAAAGGAATGCGGTATTGCTTTTCTTAATTCCTGCAGATTCAAATGACCATAAAAAAGAATTTGAAATTTTAAAGAATGAATTGAACGAATTCAATCCTGAATTGTTGCAAAAAGATTTTATTATAGCGATTAGTAAATCAGATTTACTAGACCAAGAATTAATGGATGCTATTGAAAAAGAATTACCAGAAAATATTCCACATATTTTTATTTCTTCTGCTATTTCAAAAAATCTAATGGAGCTTAAAGATTTACTTTGGAAGACTTTGAATAAACCAGTGGATGCTTAAACATACACATTGTTTCACATAACTAAAAAAGGCCCTGATTCATCAGGGCCTTTTTATATTCAACTAATTGTATACTAGTTATTATTTTGCTTAGTTGCTTTACTTCGCTCGTTCTCGTCCAATAAAGACTTACGCATACGAACCGACTTAGGTGTTACTTCGATGCACTCGTCAAATTGAATATACTCCATACACTCTTCTAAAGTGAATTGTATTTTTGGCGTGATACGAACACTATCATCAGATCCGCTCGCACGGTGGTTTGTTAATTTCTTCATTTCCACCGCGTTGATGTTCAAGTCTCCTGGCTTAATATGCTCTGCTAAGATTTGACCAGCGTACACTTCTTCACCTGGCTCGATAAAGAAACGACCTCTATCTTGTAATTTATCGATAGAGTAAGCAGTTGTTGTACCACCTGACTTCGCAATCAATACGCCATTGCTTCTTCCAGGGATTGGCCCTTTCCAAGGCTTGTATTCATTGAAACGGTGCGCCATTACAGCTTCACCTGCAGTTTGAGTTAACATTTGAGAACGCAATCCAATTAATCCTCTAGAAGGAATATCGAATTCTAAATGTTGCATAGTACCCTTAGATTCCATAATCAACATTTCACCTTTCTTCTGCGTTACCAAGTCAATTACTTTACCGCTAAATTCACTTGGTACATCTACCACCAATATTTCAAATGGCTCATGTTTCTTGCCATCAATATCTTTTACTAAAACTTGAGGATTACCTACAGTCAATTCATATCCTTCACGGCGCATTGTTTCTACCAATACCCCTAAATGCAAGATACCACGACCATATACCAAGAAACTATCAGCACTATCTGTTTCCTCAACACGTAATGCTAAGTTCTTTTCTGTTTCTTTCATCAAACGATCACGAATGTGTCGAGAAGTAACAAACTTACCTTCTTTACCAAAGAATGGAGAGTTGTTGATACTGAAAGTCATACTCATGGTTGGTTCGTCTACACTGATTACAGGTAACGCTTCTGGATTTTCAGGATCAGCAATGGTATCTCCAATGTTGAATTCTTCTAAACCAACCACAGCACATAAATCACCAGAAACTACTTCTGTTACTTTACGCTTACCCATTCCTTCAAATACGTATAATTCTTTTACTTTATTTTTCTTAATGCTTCCATCAGCTTGTACCAATACAATATTTTGACCTTCTTTAATACTACCTCTTTCTACTTTACCAATTGCAATACGACCTAAGAAAGTAGAATAGTCTAATGAAGTGATTTGCATTTGAGTATGTCCTTCCTTCACATCTGGACCTGGGACATATTTTAAGATGCCATCCATTAATGGTGTGATATCCTCACAAGGTGTTAAGCTATCATTGAACCAGCCATTTTTACCACTACCATAGAATGTAGGAAAGTTTAATTGATCTTCTGTTGCATCTAAATTGAAGAATAATTCAAACACTGAATCATGTACTTCATCAGGACGACAGTTTTCTTTATCTACTTTATTGATAATTACAATTGGTTTTAAATTCAACTGCAATGCTTTTTGTAATACAAAGCGTGTTTGAGGCATTGGACCTTCAAATGCATCCACTAACAAACAAACACCATCTGCCATTTTTAACACACGCTCTACCTCACCACCAAAGTCAGAGTGACCTGGAGTATCAATCACATTTATTTTTACTCCTTTATAGGTTACAGAAGCATTCTTACTTAAAATAGTGATACCTCTTTCACGCTCTAACTCGTTGCTATCCATGATCAAATCTCCAGTCTCCTGGTTGTCTCTGAATACTTTAGTTGCGTGTAAAATTTTGTCTACCAAGGTGGTTTTACCGTGGTCAACGTGCGCGATAATAGCGATGTTTCTTATTTCCATGTACTGTTTTGAGGGTGCAAAGGTACGCCGTTTACAGTCCTAAAAAAAACAATTGGGAAAAAAGGCATGTTATGCTTTAAATGCGAATGTATATATTAAATTTATATAATATATAACCTAATAGCCAGCAAACCAACATGTAGCAAATAGAGAATGCTAGAGAGCCCCAATAAAGGTTCATATTTGCAAAGCCTTGAAGGTAAACCCAATCAAATAGGCTAATATTATTGCCTGGCCCCTTCAGTAAATTCATTGAAATGACAAAAATTTCAGAAAAAAGGTAGATAGCTAAAGGGTTTTTGCCAAAAATTTCGAAGAATTTAGCAAATTGGTGTTGTCGGTGCAATTCCACCCTATAAATGATGGTCCCAAGGATAATCATATCCAAGCCGACAGTTAATACCACATAAGAGCTGGTCCAAATTTTTTTATTTATAGGGAATTGATAATTCCACATAAAGGCTAAAAACACAAACCCAGCACCCCACATAAAAAGATGCGTTAATCCTTCATAAGATTTTCCACTCGTACGAACCACATTTCCAACAATATATCCCACCAACACATTCACTATGGCTGGCAAGGTACTGAGCAGTCCTTCCGGATCAAAAGCAATGCCCTCTCCTTGGTACAAATGGTTAGGGCCTAATAAATATAGATCTAACCTTAGCACCGCATTACCTGTTAAACTATATGGATCGTTCGACTGACCATAATGATATGCGATATACCAGTAAGCCAATAAAATAACTGCTGTTAAAATCTTTACCACACGCTCATGCATAAAATGTGCAATCAACGCTGCAAAGCCATAAGCCAAAGCAATACGTTGCAATACACCAAAGATTCTTGTATTTTCTAATGCGCCAGTAAATGGGAACCAATACAATAGAAACCCTAGTGCAAATATGATAAGGGTACGCTTTATGATGGTGTATAATACTTTGGCTCGTCCTGCTTTTTCTAAATTAGGTAGCACAAAACTTAATGAATTACCCACTGCAAAAAGAAAAGAAGGAAAAACTAAATCTGTTGGTGTAAAGCCATGCCAATTCGCATGCATAAAGGGTGCAAAAGTATGTAAGTCATCACCTGGCGTATTGACAATAATCATTAAACATATTGTCATGCCACGAAACACATCCAACGATAGAAACCTTTCTTTTGTCATAGCAGCAATTTAGTTGTTTAAGGTAAGCAAAATATTTTTTTAAGGCTATCAAAATACCTAGCTTTAAATAAATATGTCCTTATGCGTCTGTTAAAAATAGTCATTCTTTCCATTCTTGCTTTAGTTGGTATTTATTTTTTAGGTCCAAAGCCTCCTACACCAATATTTAATGCAGTTTTACCTACTGTGGCTAGCATCAATGAGCTAGATAATTATGTGGCGGAGATGGAGTCGAAACATGCGATAAAACCAAATAATACCGCAAAGATTATTTGGGCAGATAGTACTAAGACACAAACTGAATATGCTATTGTATACTTGCATGGATTTAGTGCAAGTCAAATGGAAGGCGATCCTGTGCATCAAAATATTGCCAAACAATTTCATTGTAATTTATACTTAGCAAGATTAGCAGAGCATGGAATTGATACCACAGAAAGTTTAATGAACCTTACAGCAGAAAATTATTGGGAGTCAGCAAAGTTGGCTTATGCTATTGGGAAACAAATTGGAAAAAAAGTCATATTAATGAGTACATCAACCGGCGGTACTTTAGCATTACAATTAGCTGCTAACTATCCAGAAATAGCAGGTTTAATTTTATATTCACCTAATATTGAAGTGTTCAATCCTGCTGCACCATTTTTGAATAATCCTTGGGGATTACAAATTGGGAGAGCAGTATTAAAAGGTAATTATGTAGATGTAAAATATACAGATTCAGCCTACCCTAAATACTGGAACAGCCATTATAGAATTGAAGCTGTAGTTGCATTACAAAATTTATTAGAAGCCACTATGACCGAAGCAACTTTTAAGAAAATTCATCAGCCAAGCTTAGCACTCTATTATTACAAAGACGAAGCAAATCAAGATAATGTAGTGAAAGTAGCAGCAATAAAAAAGATGATGAATGAAATTGCTACCCCTGCAAATTTAAAATTAGCATTAGCCATGCCAAAAACTGGGAATCATGTGTTGGCCTCTCCCATTGTTTCAAAAGACGTTGTGGGTGTTGAACAAGTCACTGCTAATTTTATCAAAGAGAAAATCATTAAATAAAAGTTCTTTGAAGATGGAATGAAAATGGTGAGTTTAAATGAAGCAGCGCGTTATTGCTTCGCTATTGCAACACCAATTTTAGAATCTGCAGTACCATAGTAAAGAAACCATTGATTTTTGAAAGGAACTAACCCTTCTACAAAGCACACATTATTGACTTCTCCGACAAGTTCATAGTCCTTATTTGGAAAAATGAAATAATTTTTACTTCTGTCTATTAATTTGTATGGTTCATTTGCATCAAACAATGCTTGTCCAGCAGCATAAGTGAATTTAGGCAAAGCAGTATCTCCATGATTCGCCGCATTACTACTATTGTAAATCAAGACGATGCCTTTATTCGTATACAAAGCATATGGACCTGGCTCTACTAGACGGCTATCAAAATAGCCTGGCCTTGGATGCAGCACTGAAAACATTTTTTTTGATTCAGCATTTTCCAAGGCTTCCCAATGCATTAAATCCTTTGAATAAGCCATATATAAATCTGTATCCCCAAAATACATCCAATATAAGCCGTTGATCTTCTTAGCGACCATTTGGTCATTTAGTTGTTCCACTACCAAAGCGCCAGATTTAGACCAAGCATTGATATATTTTTCACTTTTCAAAACTGGCCCCATTTTTTGCCAACTTTTTAAATCACTTGAAATGGCGAAACAAAGCCTAGCCGTTTTACCATCATAAGAAGTATAGGTTAAAAAATACTTTCCCTCTGGCGTCATCACAATACGAGGGTCTTCTACACCACCTTTCCACTCATACTGCTTTAAACTATCCTGCATAGGATAAAAAATTGGTGCAGCTTGTTTAGTAAAATGTATGCCATCTTGACTCGTTGCCAAGCCTAATCTTGAAGTCATTGCACTATCTTGTGCCCGATATAATAAATATACTTTACCGTCCTTTACAAATGCAGTTGGATTCAAAACATTTTTTTCTTGCCAATTGACTTGCTTATTGCTCACAGGGCAAGTAAAAGTATAGCTGCTGTCAGGAGCTAAAATAGGATTGGCCGAGTCTTGTTTCACAAACTCCTTAAATGACCAAGCGGCTTGTGACTTTTCAGGTTGATTTGAAAAATGACAAGCCGCTAGGAAAAATATTGCAATACTGTAAATCGGTTTCATTGAACCAAGTTACAACTTTGTATTTAATCTACATGACGCTTATGTTTACTGGAAACATAAGTATACACTGCAGGGATGACAAATAAAGTGAGCACTAAAGAAAACAATAAACCACCCACTACAACAGTACCTAAAGGCTTTCTACTAGTTGCAGCCGCACCAAGGCTAATGGCAATTGGTAATGCACCAAGCGCAGTTGCTAAACTTGTCATTAAAATAGGTCTTAAACGCTGCGCTGCAGCTTCTAATACCGCTTCTTTAATCGCTAAGCCTGCTTCTCTTTTCTTATTTGCAAATTCGACAATTAAGATACCATTCTTAGTCACTAAGCCAATAAGCATAATGATACCAATTTGAGAGAATATATTTAATGTTTGATCGAACATCCAAAGAGAGATCAAAGCACCTGCAATCGCCAATGGTACAGTAATCATAATAATAAATGGATCTGTGAAACTTTCAAATTGTGCAGCTAGTACTAAATATATTAAAATCAATGCCAATAACAATGCATAAGAAGTATTAGAAGCACTTTCCTTAAAGTCTCTAGACGGGCCACTTAATGCTGTTTGAAAGCTTTCATCTAATTTTTCTTTAGCAATGCGCTCCATAGCTTTCACGCCATCTCCAATAGTTTTGCCTTCAGCCAAAGAGGCAGATATTGTTGCAGAATTAAAACGATTATAGTGGTATAAATTCGGAGGATTGCTATTCTCAACAATAGTCAATACACTTGAAATAGGAATACTTTCACCACGACTATTTCTGATATAGATTTTACTAATATCAGTTGGTGTATTTCTATCTGACTTAGGCACTTGTGTTATCACTTCATATTGACGATCATTCATGATGAAATATGCAGAACGCGCACCACTAAAAGCAGATTGCAATGCCTGAGAAACATCCGCTGTAGATAAGCCAAGGTCTTTTGCACGCATTCGATCAATTGTTAAATCTAATTCAGGTTTATTGAATTTCAAATTAACGTCGACGTTTTGGAAAGTTTTATCTTTTCTAGCTGCGTCTAAGAATTCAGGAATAACGTTTCTGATTTTTTGGAAATCTAAATTTTGAATGATGAATTGCACTGGCAAAGAACCACGAGACATCATCCCTACAGAAATAGTTTGTTCTTCTACAGAAAAAATACGGACATTTTTTAAGCGCTTGAATTTTTTATTTAAGTCCGCGGCAATTTCAGATTGAGTTCTGGTTCTGTCTTTAATATTGACCATACCCAATCTACCTGAAGCACCGCCTCCACCGCCTCCCCATCCCGGTACACTACCCCATGTGAATGCATGTTCTGGAATGGAGTCTTGCATGATTCTAATAGCTTTCAATAAGTCGGTTCTTAAGTCTTCGTAACTTGTGCCTTCTGCTGCAGACATAGAGATACGAACCGAACTCTTATCTTCCATTGGCGCTAATTCACTTTGAATATTTTTACCTACAAGAAATATCAACCCAAAACAAATAGCAACGATCACCCAAGCCATCCATCTAATTTGTAAAAATTTTGCTAAACCATTTCTGTAACCCAGTTCCATTCCTTTAAAAAAAGGTTCAGTGCGCTCATAAAACTTTCCATGCTGCCCTCCATTTCTATTCAAATAGACATTCAATACTGGCGTGATGGTTAAAGAAACGAATGCAGAAACCAATACAGCACCTGCTACCACCACCCCAAATTCTTTGAATAAAGAGCCCACAAAACCTTGCAGGAAAATAACAGGCATAAATACGACAGCCAACGTAATGGACGTAGACACAACCGCAAAGAAAATCTCTTTACTACCTTCTCTTGCTGCTTCTTTAATAGGCAGACCTTCCTCTAGTTTTCTAAATATATTTTCTGTGACGACAATACCATCATCCACCACTAATCCAGTTGCTAGTACAATCGCAAGTAAAGTCAACACATTGATTGAAAAACCCGCTAGATACATAATAAAGAAAGTCGCTATCAAAGAAATTGGAATGTCTATCAATGGACGAATGGCAATCAACCAATTTCTAAAGAAAAAGAAGATAACCAATACCACTAATGTAAATGAAATGACAATGGTTTCTTTTACCTCAGACAATGCACGACGCACATTAATGGTGTTATCAATTGGAACGAAAAATTCAATATCAGATTTATTTTGTGCTTTTACTTGCTCTAATCTTTTATAAAACTCATCTGCAATTTTAATTTGGTTTGCCCCCGGTTGAGGAGAAATAGACAACATCACTACAGGTACTCCATTAAAATAGGTACCTTGATCTTCTTGTTCTGGACCAAGCTCTACTCTTGCGATGTCACCCAATCTTACAATACCCGAAGCATCTTGCTTGATAATAATATTTCTAAAATCTGCTTCTGTAGACAACCTACCTAAAGTTCGAATGATGAACTCAGATTTATTTCCATAAATGCGACCTGCTGGCAATTCGACATTCTCTTTATTCAAAGCCGTTTGAATGTCATTAAAAGCAATGCCAAATGCATTCAACAAGTCTGTATTAGGGAAAATACGCATAGACATTCTCTTGCCACGCACGTTCACACTACTCACTTCGTCAATAGTCTGAAATCTTTGTTGTAAAACATTTTCAGCGTACTCTGTCAACTCTAATAAACCTTTGGTCTTACTTCTTAAAGTAAGCATGATAATGAAATCCGCATTGGCATCTGCTTTAGAAACCACTGGAGGATTGTTGATGTCTTCTGGCAATGAACGCACAGCTTGAGCTACTTTATCTCTCACATCATTCGCTGCAGTTTCGAGATTTACCCCTAAGTTAAATTCAACTGTAATATTGGAATTGCCCACTGAGCTAGATGAGTTGATGGTTCGAATTCCCGGTATACCATTGATTGCTTTTTCAAGTGGTTCTGTAATTTGACTTTGAATCACTTCAGAGTTCGCACCTGTATAGGATGTTTGTACAGATATGATTGGAGGATCAATTGCAGGGTACTCCCTTAATGCTAAAAAAGAATAGCCTACTAAACCAAAAATTATAATCGCAATATTCATCACAGTAGCAAGTACTGGACGTTTTAACGAGAGTTCAGATATATTCATCTAAATAATGTATTAATAGTGAACCTACTTGATGATATCAACAAGCGGCAATGTCTTACCAATTTTCAAATCACTTCCGTCTCTTACAAAAAGCATCCCTGCCACAATTAAGCTATCACCAACTTGAACACCAGAGGTGATTTCAACTGCAGAAGCAGTTCGATAGCCTGTCTCCACATTTACAAATTTTGCTTTGCCATTTTTAACAACTACTAATTGTTTGGCTTTTGAGTCAGGAATAATAACATTTGAAGGGACTAAGATGCTTGGCTTTTGCTGATTCTCGCCCAAGAAAACTTTAGTGTATGCACCAGGTATTAACTTGCCTTGTAAATTCGCACGAACTTTAATATTTCTAGTGGTTGCGATAATCTGAGGTTCAATAGCAGCAATTGTTGCAGTCATTTTAACACCAGGATTGGCAATACTTTCAACCATAATCTTCTTGCCCACTTTGATGTAATTTTGATAGACTTCTGGTAAAGTGAAATCTACTTTTAATTGATCTACTTTTTGTAAAGTAGCCATTGTCGTTGCAGTAGTAACAAACGCACCTAAACTTACTTGTTTCAATCCCATCTGACCTGCGAATGGCGCTTTTACAATCGTTTTTTCTATCAAAGACTGCGTATAAGCCATGTCAGCTTTTAAGCTATTCACTTGTTGCAAGCTAATATCATAATCACTTTGATTGATCCCTTTTGCTAATAGTAATTTTTTATTTCTTTGTTCATTGATATTAGCCAACTCTAACTGTACTTTAATTTTTTGCAACTGAGCTTGCAAATCGGCATCATTCAACTTAACTAAAACAGTACCTGCAGCTACCATTTTACCTTCTGGAATTTGTAAAAAAACAATTCGGCCATTGGTCTCTGGGCGAATATCTACAAATTCACTTGCCACTACTGAGCCGTTCACTTCAATGACTTTGTCAATCACCTGCGAAGCTGCAATTGCGATATCTACCGACACTGGCGCATTGGCGTTAAATTTATCTGTTGGCTTTGTCTTATCCTTACATGCAAACAATCCTAGTATCAGGATGAAGGCATAATTCTTTAGCTTTCTCAAATTGATCTTATTTTAGTGACTAAAGATAGCTAAAAAGCCATGTTCTACGCAAGAAAATAGATGAGTGGTTGAATTATTGCCCCTGGTTAAATTGGATCAATTTCTGTTGAATATAGTAGCCAAGCTCTAAATCGTTAAGCAATGCAAGGGTTGGGTAAGACGGTTTACAATACTCCATAAATAAGTCTAGCCTTATACCATCCAATTTGGTTAATTTTTGAACAAACCGCTTGGTAAATCGATAGTTTATATACTTTTCTTGCTCCTGTCTAATTAACCTATTTTGCAAAAATTGGAGGTTGCGGTTGCGTTTAAACCTAAACATATTGATGATCTCATTCACATCAAAACCAATGGTAACACCGCCGTTATTATAGAAATTTTGTTGATTACTGAGCTTTAAACCTGGCGGATCGTAATTAAAGTACTTAGCATAATCCATCCTATTTTGGATCGAGTCATATCTATAATAACTATTTCGAACAGTTACTTCTGGGAGGTCTACCCCAGTCACATGAATCATGATATTGAAATTGCTTGGGTCTTCAATTTCATCAATGCCAAATTTCTGCGTGTTTTTGCCAAACAAAGAAAAAGTCAATGAGTCTTTAGCTTGAAGGGTGATTAAATACCTACCCAATGAATCTGTTTGCGTACTACTTAACTTACTATATACCATTACCGCTTCGATAGGACGTCTTCCGGTAATGTCATAAACCACACCACTAATGGTGCGCATTTGTGCCTTCACCGAGGAAAAGGAAAAACACGTAACAAATAGAAATAATACAAAGCTTTGCTTCATAAATGGAGGTTAAAATATAATTGGCCATTGTGTCAAAATTGCACCCAATAAAATGGTCCCTAAAACAACCCATTGTGGCGCAACTTTATACCGAACTAAGAGCACTGCTGTTGTAGCAAAAACAAATAAATAAATTCCAATATTAAATGTGGTCAAATTACCAAGATCAAACAAAACATCTTTCAATAAATATACGGTAGCCCCTAACATAATCCCTACCACAGCTGCATAAATTCCCTCTAAGGATCGATAAAACAAAGCATACTTTTTTAATTTCTGCCAAATAGGAAAAAAGAATAACACAATTAAAAAACTTGGTAGAAACACGCCTATACTTGCTACTACGGCACCTAAAATCTGTCCTCCAATTCCTTTTTCTTCCAAAGCTAATGCCCCTGTGAAACTTGCAATGGAGAAAATAGGACCAGGGATAGCCCTCACAATACCAGAACCAGTTAAGAAGGCAGCACTATTGATCTTTAGAACATCTCTTTTACTTTCTTTTACTCTCTCTGTGTTCGGCCTTGTAACATATTGCTCATACATCATTGGAATTAATACATCCCCTCCTCCAAAAACAAAGCTTCCAAATCGATAATTATTTTCAAAAAGATTATACACTTTACGATGTTCCCAATTTTGACGTGTTGCCTGCTCAGACATAAACCCAGCAGCTAAAAAAAAGAAAATAAAAAGATGTAAATGCACCCATTTAATTTTTTTTGGCGCAGCCCCTTGATCGGGAATTCTTTTATTACTAAAGTTTGTGATAATGCCCGCTAATACAATTACCACAGGAATTGTCCATGGTGTCTTAAAACCGATTATAGTTAGCATACACGCAGCTAAAAAAACTAATAGCGTGATCGTATTGCGGATAGCTTTTTTGTAGAGAAGAAACGTTGCGCTGGCGATAAATCCAATCACCATGGGTTGTAAAAGATGCAAGGACTTTAAAACGGGTTGCAAATCAAAAAGTGTATAAGCAATAGCCAAACTTGCCATAAAACTGGTAGCTGGTAAAATCCAAATAAGCAATGTTAAGATTGCTAGAGACAACCCCCCTCTTTTAAAGGCAATTAAAACCACCGTTTGGGTAGAAGAAGCGCCAGGCAATAATTGACAAAATGCATTGTACTCCATCAACTCTTCTGCTGTAAGGTCTTTTCTTTGTTCAACAAATCGATGTTGCAACAAACCAAAATGTACTTGTGGTCCGCCGAAGGCAGTTATACTGTGATTAAAAACAGCTTTTAAAAAGGGTATATGTCTTAATAGATACAATAAGAATGCTTTATGTAAAATTAAAATAATTTATTTGCATCGCTATTTAAATTATCCCCCTTAATACAATTGGCTCATTTCATTATTTGATACCTTTGTCTTATGAGAATTACTGTACTGTTTATTATAGTTTTGGCGTTAATCGGATGTTCGAAAAGCAATTATACCAATTATAAACCCGTCTATTCAAAAATAGACTGGGAGGAGCAGCCAGATTATAGTCAGTTAAAAAATTGGGCAGCACATCCTCTTAAATATGATCCCTCTGATAGTTTACCTACCAGCTTATCAAAGACATTTGAACACAAGAAGATGGTGGATGTGTTTTTTATTCATCCAACAACTTATCTTGATCCAACAAAACCAAATGGATGGTCTGCGTCCTTAAAAGATATTGCATTAAATATCAGGACAGATTATACCACCATTTTAAGCCAAGCAAGTATTTTTAATGAAGTAGGAAATATCTATGCGCCTAGATATCGTCAAGCACATATAAACAGTTATTATCCTATTACTAAATTAGATAGCATCAATGCTATCGCTGCTTTTGAATTAGCCTATCAGGATGTTAAAAAGTCATTTGAGTTTTACATGACTAATTTTAATCACAATAAACCAATTATCATTGCTGCACATAGTCAAGGGAGCACGCATGCAAAACGTTTATTAAAAGAATATTTTGATGGCAAAGAATTAATGAAGCAATTAGTCACCGCTTATATTGTAGGCATGGCGATAGATCCTGCTGAATTTACTACCATTAAATCTTGCACAACACCAACAGAAACAGGTTGTATTTGTGCCTGGCGCACTTATAAAGAAGGCTATATTCCACCTTTTGTAAAATTGGAGAAATTTACTTCAATAGTAACTAACCCATTAACATGGGATAGCAATCAAACAGTTGCTCAAAGACAAGCAAATACAGGTGCTGTGTTGTATAATTTCAAAAAAGTTATCCCAAAAGTGGCAGGAGCCATTAATCACCAAGGGATTCTTTGGACACCTAAGCCAAGATTTTTTGGGAACATATTATTTAAAACAAATAATTACCACATAGCAGATTTCAATTTTTACTACATGAGTGTACGTAAAAATGCATCAGATAGGACTTTGAATTTTTTAAATCAATTTGCTAACAAGAGTCACTAAAATAAGTAATTTAATTCCCTACTACACTCAAAAATTTGATGCGCATTATTTTAAGTTGTTCCCAAGTATAGTCGTTTTCACTAAGCTCTTGTTGAGCTATTTGTAATGAAGAGGTTTCACAACTTTTAAAGTATTCCAATATTTCCTCTTGATCATATTCGTCAAGCCATTCGTCAATAGCATAATCTAAATTTAATTTAGTGCCACTTGCAGCAATGGTTTCCATCTCTTCTAATAAACTATCTAGCCTAAGGTCTTTATTTTTTGCAATGGTCTCTAATGGAATTTTTTTGTCAACATTTTGAATGATGTAAATTTTATTGCTCGATTTATTTGCCACAGATTTCATGACAAAATCATCCGGCTTTTCTATATTATTTTCTACTACATATTTTTCAATAAGACTGATAAAAGGTTTGCCATATTTAATCGCCTTACCCTTACTTACACCTTGACATCTTTCTAATTCGGTCAATGAAGTAGGATAAAGCGTAGCCATATCTTGTAATGAAGTTTCTAAGAAAATTACAAAAGGAGGAAGCCCGATTTTTTTCGCTTCCACTTGTCGTAGGTCTTTCAATAATTCAAATAAACGATCATCTGTTGTTGCAGCGTCTTCTGCTACATCACTATCGTCGTCGTCACCCAATTCAGCTGCAAATACATTTTGCAAAACCACTAAAAACGAGCTAGGTTTTTTCAAAAATTTCTGCCCTTTGCTAGTTAATTTTAATAAGCCGTACTCTTCTATGTCTTTTTCTATCAGCTGTTCTAACATCGCTTGACGAATCAAACTATTCCAGAATAATTCGTCATGTGCTTTTCCTATACCAAAAACAGGCAATTGCTCATGTCTGTATAAACCTATTTGAGGAGTAAAATTTCCAGTTATAATTTGTACCACATAATGTGCAACAAACCTTTCATCGAGTGCTTGTATCGTTTGCAACAATTGTACTAATTCTGTTTTTGCTTCAAATTTTTCTTTTGGATGTAAACAGTTGTCACATTTGCCACAATTTTTATCTGGCCAGGTTTCTCCAAAATAATGCAATAAACTTCTTCTTCTACATACACCACTTTCGGCGAATGCCACAGTTTCGTCTATTAATTGTGCGCCAACTTCTCTTTCACTTAGAGGTTTATCTCTTAAAAAATGTTCTAATTTGTTGACATCTTTTTGGGAATAATACAAAATACAATTCCCCTCTAATCCATCTCTGCCTGCTCTTCCCGTCTCTTGATAATAGTTTTCAATAGACTTAGGTATATTATAATGAATTACAAATCGAATGTCTGGCTTGTCAATACCCATTCCAAATGCAATAGTGGCGACAATCACTTGTACCTCTTCATTTAAAAATTGATCTTGTCTTTCTGCTCTTAATTTCTGATCTAAACCTGCATGGTAAGCTACAGCTTTGATATTATTCGCTTTTAATAGGTCAGCCAACTCTTCTGTAGTTTTTCTATTCAAAGTATAGATAATCCCACTTTTCTTTTTATGCTTAGTGATATATTTGACAATACTTTTTACAGTTTGCTCTTTTCTAATTTTTGGCTGCACTTCATAATAAAGGTTCTCTCTATTAAAAGATGAAATTAAAATTTCAGGATTGTTCAGTGCAAGGTTTTTAACAATATCACTTTGTACTTTTGGCGTTGCTGTAGCCGTTAAGGCAATAATGGGAGCAGATGGATTGATCTCTTCCATCATCTCTTTTAAACGACGGTACTCCGGCCTAAAATCGTGCCCCCATTCAGAGATACAATGCGCTTCATCCACGGCAAAAAAAGAAACTTTAAGGTCACTGAAGAAATCTAAATTCTCTTGTTTTGTCAAAGTCTCTGGCGCCACATACAATAACTTTGTTTTACCACTAAGCAAGTCAGCTTTAACCAGTTTAACTTGCCCTTTATTTAAGGAGGAATTCAGAAAATGGGCTACTTCATCATTTTCACTGTAACCTCGAACTAAATCTACTTGGTTTTTCATCAATGCAATTAACGGTGACACCACAATAGCGCATCCCTCTAGCATCATAGCTGGTAATTGATAGCACAAACTCTTCCCTCCACCAGTAGGCATGATCACAAATGTGTCACGTCCACTTAATAAAGAAAGAATAGCTTGTTCTTGCGTTCCTTTGAATCCAGTGAAACCAAAATATTGCTCCAAAGCTGCCACCAAGTCTTTTTTTTGGGGCGCTGCAGTTTTTTTAGTCGTTTTTTTAGTCGTGGGCATCTTAATTTGCTTAAAATCAACTGTTTATTGTTAATTTGGATATATAAGTTAACGTTTTTTGTTGAACAAAAGTTCATTTAAACGCAGATTATTTTAAATAAACCATTTATCAAATGGCCTGTTTAAAATGGAGCATAAAGTTAACGAAGTATTACCTTTGCAGCATCTATATTATGCCTATGACTTCCAAGATCAAATCCATTGCTAAAACGGCTTTGCATATCGAATTGAACGCTGTTGCTGGATTAGAAAAATACATTGATGATCAATTTGTTGCCGCAGTTGAAACTATTTTACAGTCAGCAGGTCGATTTGTTGTAAGTGGGATAGGCAAAAGCGCCATTATTGCACAAAAAATAGTCGCAACCTGTAACTCAACAGGCACTCCTGCAATCTATTTACATGCTGCAGATGCTATACATGGTGACTCCGGCATGATTGGACCCAAAGATGTGGTCATGATCATTAGCAAAAGTGGAGAAAGTCCAGAAATTAAAATGCTGGTGGATCTTATTGCACATTTTGGCAATCCTCTGATTGCCATGGTGGGTAAGGTAGATAGTTATTTAGGCAATGCAACGACATTGCTCATAAACACTACGGTTGATCAAGAAGCTTGTATCAATAACCTAGCCCCCACTTCTTCAACCACTGCACAGATGGTCATGGGAGATTTAATAGCGATGGCGTTAATGGAAATCAGAGGATTTAAATCCAATGATTTTGCCAAATTCCACCCAGGCGGCAACCTGGGTAAAAGATTGACTTTAACTACTGGCGCTATTGCAAAACACAATCCACTACCTAAAGTACTTCCTTCTACAAGTGTCAAAGAAGTAATCTTGTCTATTTCGAAAAGTAGAATGGGTGCTACTGTAGTGCTTGATGAAAAAGACGCCATAATTGGAATGATTACAGATGGTGATATTCGTCGAATGTTAGAACAACATAATAGTATACAAGAGCTCAAAGCAGCAGATATTTTTCATAAGCTACCTATTAGTATTTCTCCTAATACATTGGCTATTGAAGCATATGAATTAATGAAAACAAATGATATCAGTCAATTAATTGTTGCTGAAAATGGGCAATATATTGGCATGATTCATATTCATGACTTAATGAAAGAGGGGATTTTATAAATAATTTTTATGCAAAACAAGAATCACTATGTAGCCATTATGGCTGGGGGAATTGGAAGTCGTTTTTGGCCGATGAGTAGAACTGCTTATCCAAAGCAGTTTTTAGATGTTTTGAGTACAGGTAAAACATTAGTGCAATGGACATATGAGCGTTATGCAAAATTTATTCCTGCAGAAAATATTTATATTGTCACTTCCGAAGAATATGTAGACATTGTGAAGGCCCAATTACCGCTCCTGCCTGTGGATAATATCCTAGCGGAGCCTAGTAAAAAAAATACAGCACCTTGCATCGCTTATATCTCCTTTAAATTAGCACAAATCAATCCTGATGCCAGGTTTATTGTAGCTCCAAGCGATCATCTTATTTTAGAAGAAGAGCGCTTTCAACAAATCGCATTAGAAGCACTAGATTTTGTAGAACATATCAAAGCATTAGTTACATTAGGCATAAAGCCTACCCATCCCAATACAGGCTATGGTTATATTCAATACGAAGGGTTAGAGGTAGCAAAGGGTGTTTATAAAGTAAAAACTTTTACTGAAAAACCAGATTTAGAAATTGCAAAATCATTTATAGAGAGTGGTGACTTTTTATGGAACGCAGGTATTTTTGCATGGAAAGCTAGTTCTATCTTAACCGCTTTTGAAAAATACCAACCAGAAATGTATGAATTATTTGAGCAAGAAAAGATGCATTTCAACACTTCAGAAGAAGCACAAGCTATCCAAAGAATCTATCCTCAATGTACCAATATCTCTATTGACATTGCCATCATGGAAAAAGCAAATAACGTATATGTAATGCCTGCTTCATTTGGCTGGAGTGATCTAGGCACATGGAACAGTGCTTATGAAAATATGGAAAAAGACTACCTAGGTAACGCTGTAGCCTCTGAAAATGTAATTGTTATAGACGCAACAAAATGTATGATCAATTCCCCAAAAGACAAATTAGTAGTTGTTCAAGGGTTAGATGATTTTATTGTAGTAGACACCAAAGACGTTTTATTGATTTGCAGCAAGGATAAAGAGCAATCTATTAAAGAATATGTTGCAGAAGTAAAAAGAAACAAAGGCGATAAATATATCTAAATATACTATCTTAGAGTCGTTGGTATATTGCTTAAAACTAAATTGACCCCCTTTATGGCAACGATTATAACTGGTACAGGTAGTATTATACCACATATCATTAAATCAAATAAAGATTTTGCAGCAAACACTTTTTACGACGAGCAAAGTGAACGTATAAAAACCCCTAACGAAGAAATTGTAGAAAAATTTAAGGGAATTACAGGTATTATGGAAAGAAGGTATGCAGATGTGCATATCAACACATCTGACCTTGCTACTGCTGCCGCAAAATTAGCGATTGAAGACGCAGGAATTGATCCTGAAACAATTGATCAAATTATTGTAGCACATAATTTCGGTGATGTTGTAGCTGGCACCATTCAATCAGATGCCATCCCCGCCATTGCCTCTAGAGTAAAACATCAACTAGGTATTATCAATCCCAGTTGTGTAGCTTATGATATTTTATTTGGATGTCCAGGCTGGATACAAGGCGTAATTCAAGCAGATTCTTTTATCAAATCTGGGATGGCAAAAAAATGTTTAGTGATTGGCGCAGAAACATTGAGCAGGGTGATTGATCCACACGATAGAGATAGTATGATTTTTAGTGACGGCGCAGGCGCTTGTATACTTGAACATTCAGCCGATCCAAATCAAGGCATTTTATCATTTAGTGTACAAAGCCATTGTAACGACGAGGCATATTTTTTATACTTAGGTAAGTCTTACCACCCAGAAGCATCTACCACCACAAGGTATATTAAAATGAAGGGCCGTAAAGTTTATGAATACGCTATGAAGAATGTAACTATTGCCATGAAAGAATGTATAGAAAAAGCAGGTGTAGACATCAAAGAGGTTAAAAAATTCTTTCTTCATCAAGCGAACGAAAAAATGGATGAGGGTTTTATCAAAGCTTTATATAAATTATATGACATAAAAGAGACCCCTGTCAATATCATGCCAATGAGTATCCATGAATTAGGTAACAGCTCGGTGGCAACAATACCTACCTTATTTGATTTAGTGCATAAGGGGAAATACTCAGAACACCAATTAGCAAAAGGAGATGTAGTCGTGTTTGCCTCGGTGGGTGCAGGCATGAACATCAACGCCATTTGCTATAGATTATAAATTAGAACGCCCTATTAATAAAAATGGCGCCACAGGCGCCATTTTTATTAATAACCTCTTTGGTCATTACCTTCAATATAATTGATATAGGCTTTATTACATACTTTATTACCTCCAGGTGTAGGGTAGTTTCCTGTGAAGTACCAATCACCAGTATTTGTTGGGCAACATGTGTGCAAGCCTTCGATAGTTTGATAAATTACTTCAACTGGAATTTGAATATTGTCAGGGGTAATTAATTGGGCAATTTTATCTGAAATTTCTTCTGTAGTAAATGGCTTGTACAATTCACGTACAACATTTTCTGTATGCAATTCATGCCTAAGCTCAAGTGCTTTAATCTTTTGGTAAACATCCTCCATTACCTGCTCCATACCCCTTTCTTTTAACAAAGTAATAGCAGCTTTAAATGCAATAAAATCGCCCATCTTACTCATGTCAATACCATAACAGTCAGGGTACCTGATTTGTGGCGCCGATGAGACAACAATAATTTTTTTAGGAGAAAGCCTAGATAACATCCTAATTATACTTTCTCTTAATGTGGTGCCTCTAACAATACTATCATCAATAACCACCAAACTATCTTCATTTTTACGAACAGTGCCATAAGTAATATCATAGACATGTTGCACCATCTCATTACGGTTCGCGTCTTCTGTAATAAAAGTTCTTAGTTTAACATCTTTGATGGCAATTTTTTCTTGGCGAATTTTTCTATTCACCATCTCCTCCAGCTTGTCCACCTCCACATTACTTCCCCAACTTAAAATACGCTCTACCTTAATTGCATTCAAATACTCTTCCATCCCTTTAATTAAACCATAAAATGCAACTTCGGCAGTGTTTGGTATATAAGAGAAAATTGTATTTTTTAAATCCTTCTCAATTCTATCTAAAACTGTTTTACTTAAATGATGTCCTAATGCAATACGCTCTCTATATATTTTTTCGTCTCCACCCCTAGAAAAATAAATACGTTCAAAAGAACATGCTCTTCTTTCTTTAGGGTCAATGATTTGCTCTATCTTATAGCTTCCTTTATCATCAACAATCAATGCATTACCAGGCATTAACTCAAGCACTTCATTCTCACCCACATTAAATGTGGTGCGTATTGCTGCTCTTTCGCTTGCAGCTACAATCACCTCACCATCAATATAATAATACGCCGGTCGGATACCATGTGCATCACGCATAACAAAGCTATATCCGTTACCCACTAAGCCGCCAATCGTGAAGCCTCCATCAAATAGTGGCACCGCCTGTTTTAGTACTTCAGCGATGTTAGGACTGTTTGGATTTTTTGATTCCTCAACTACTAAAAAATGATGAATCACTTCCATCATGGCTGCCAAATCACTTTGTTTTTCAAAAGGACCAGGAACATGTTTAATATGCTTGAACAATTCATCGGTATTCACCAAATTGAAATTACCAGCTAATGCAAGATTTTTGCCTGGAACTAAATTCTTCTTAATAAAAGGATGACAAAACTCAACATTATTTTTACCCTGCGTTCCATACCTTAAATGACCTAATAGTAATTCTCCCATGAATGGCAAATGTCCTTTCATTAAACCTGGATGCTTCGTGATATCTGGCTGGAATTTTTCTAACTCTTGAATTTCTTGTCCTACTTTATAAAACAAATCTGCAATGGGCTGTTGTGCGCTACTTCTTAATCTATATAAAAAAGGGTTGCCTGGTTCTATATCAAGTTTTACTGTCGCAATCCCTGCACCATCTTGTCCACGATTGTGTTGTTTCTCCATTAAGAGGTACAACTTATTTAATCCATAAGTGACAGATCCTCTATTTTGAAGGTAATAAGATAGCGGTTTTCTTAATCTAATGAATGCTAAGCCGCACTCGTGTTTGATCTCGTCGCTCATGATAAAATTTCTAGTATGTTTTTTCCTTTACTATTGCATTAGCCACCTTTGTCCAGTCTGTTAATTCTTTACAAGCTTGAAATTCGTTGTCTATAAATACATAGTAATTGGGTACTCTTTCTTTAAACCAAGATGCTAGTACGTTTGATTTTTTTTCTTCTAATGCTCTAACAGAAACACGATTGTAATCTTCTCTTAAATTCTCTTTGTGAGGTGCTGTTCTTTCTTTAAAGTATACAATACGAACCGTTTTTCTACCTCGATCATCCACATAAACTTGAGGCTCAGAAATATCACCTGGCTTCATATTTTGAATCAACACCACCATCTCTTTGTCTAATTGATCGAAATTGATATAAGTTGATCCATCACGACCAGTCACTGCACCACCACTAAATTTACTTGATTCATCATCACTAAATTTATTCACTGCTTCACCAAAACTTGTTTTACCATCTAATATCGCTTTTCTAACACTATCTAGCAATTTTTTAGTTTCATTAATTTCGTCATTTGTGATAGGTGGAATTCTTAATATATGTTTCACAACTGCTTCATCACCTGATCTAGAAATTAATTGTATAATATGGTAGCCAAATTTTGATTTTACAGGCGCAGAAATCTGACCTTCTTTTAATCTAAAAGAGGCAGCCATAAATGCAGGATCAAATTCTCTTACATTTCTGTTTAAACTAAATTGACCAAGGTTTTCTTTAGCACTTGGATCTTCTGAATATAACTTTACTAACTGATCGAATTTATTGATTCCCCCTTCTACTTGCTTTCGATATTCTAACATTTGCTGAATCACATACTCTTCGATATCACGATTCGCTTTAGGATGAACAATAATTTCAGAAATCTGAACTTCACTTTCATATAAAGGCAAGCTATCAACAGGGATTTTAGCATAATATGCTTTTACCTCATTGGGCGTGATTTTAACTTTATCAACAATCTTCTCTTGCATTTGTTCTGCTAAGCGTTGTTCTTTGATTAAAATTCTAAAATCATCTTTTAACTGAAAGACGCTTCTGCCAGCCACTTCTTCTAATACTTCTTTGGAACCAAATTGTTGTATAAAATTTCTTATTCGCCCATCAATAGCGTTTTCGATTTCTTCTTCTGTAATATTAATAGAATCTTTCTCAGCTTGTAGTACTAAGGCTTTGCGTATTAATTGTCCTTCGATCACTTCACATGGAGTAGGTAAAACTAAATTTTCTTGCCCTTGAGCTTGTCTTTTGTAATCTGCAATGGCATTGTCAACATCAGAACGAAGGATGTATTTGTCCCCTACTGTAGCGATAATTTTATCGGCTAATACTTTTTTAACTTGCGCATTAATACCTGTTGCAAAAGCAACTAATCCAATGATAAATGCAAAACGAGCTATTTTCATCAACTATAAATTAAGGGGCTAAGTTCCGACAGCTAGGGCAATACCCCAACTGTCAAATCTTAATATTTTTATAAAGTACGCTTTACTTCTTCTTCTTCAAATGCTTCAACAATATCACCTGGTTTTAAGTCAGCAAAGTTCTTGATGGTTAAACCACATTCCATATTTGAAACAACTTCTTTCACGTCATCTTTGAAACGCTTTAAACTTCCTAATTCTGCAGCTTGACCTTCTCCTCTTGGGAACTCAACGATACCATCTCGAATAATTCGTATCTTACTATTTCTACTCAACTTACCATCTAATACATAACATCCAGCAACCGTTGCTTTATCAAATTTGTAGACTTCTCTTACTTCAACGTTGGCCACAATCTTCTCTTGAATTTTTGGTTCCAACATGCCTTCCATCGCGCTCTTAATTTCATCAATTGCGTTGTATATAATTGAGTACATTTTGATTTCCACACCTTCTGTTTCTGCTAAGCGACTTGCTTGCATACTTGGACGAACGTTAAAACCAATGATGATCGCATCAGAAGCAGCAGAAAGCAATACATCAGATTCAGAAATCTGACCCACCCCTTTCAATACCACTCTAATCGCAATTTCTTCGGTAGATAATTTTTGTAATGAATCACTCAAGGCCTCCACAGAACCATCCACATCACCTTTAATGATGATATTTAATTCTTTAAAGTTTCCTAAAGCCAAACGACGTCCAATCTCGTCTAATGTAATATGCTTTCTAGTTCTTAAACCTTGCTCTCTTAACAATTGAGCACGTTTAGTTGCTAATTCTTTTGCCTCAGCTTCGTCTTCATATACTTTGAACTTCTCACCTGCTTGTGGTGCGCCATTCAAACCTAAAATCACCACAGGTGTAGAAGGTGGTGCTTCTTCGATACGTTGATTACGCTCGTTGAACATCGCTTTAACACGACCATAAAACTGACCAGACAATATCAAATCACCTTGACGTAAGGTGCCGTTTTGAACTAAAATAGTAGCAACATAACCGCGACCTTTATCCAAAGACGCTTCAATAATTGTACCTGTTGCTTCTCTATTAGGATTGGCTTTTAAATCTAAAATTTCAGACTCTAATAAAACCTTTTCTAATAAAGCATCAACATTCAATCCTTGTTTAGCAGACAATTCTTGGTTTTGGAATTTACCTCCCCAAGCTTCTACCAAAATATTCATTTGAGATAATTGCTCGTAAATTTTCTGTGGATTAGCACCATCTTTATCAATCTTGTTTACTGCAAAGATCATTGGTACGTTTGCCGCTTGAGAGTGACTAATGGCCTCTTTTGTTTGTGGCATCACCGCATCATCTGCAGCCACAACGATAATAGCAATGTCCGTTACTTTAGCACCACGTGCACGCATCGCTGTAAAAGCTTCGTGACCTGGTGTATCCAAGAAAGTAATTGCTTTACCATTTGGCAAAGTTACTTCGTATGCACCAATATGCTGGGTGATACCACCGGCCTCACCAGCAACCACATTGGCATTACGGATATAATCCAATAAAGAGGTTTTACCGTGATCCACGTGACCCATGATAGTAACAATCGGAGGACGTTCAACTAAGTTCGCTTGATCTTCTGCTTCCTCTTCTTCATCCATTTCTTCTACGTCTTCTAATCCAACGAATTCAACTTCAAAACCAAATTCACTTGCAACCAATTCGATCACCTCAGCATCTAAACGTTGGTTAATTGAAACCATGATACCTAGGTTCATACACTTGCTGATAATTTCAGCAAAGCTCACATCCATCAAGCTAGACAATTCACTTACAGTTACAAATTCTGTTACTTGTAATTTATTATCTTCTCTTAATTCGTTGTTTTCATTTTCAGCAGCTTCTTCTCTTCTTTGGCGACGATATTTGGATTTCATGCTCTTACCACGACCTCCTTGGCCTGATAATTTAGCTTGCGTTTCCTTAATCTTATCTTGAATTGCTTTTTGATCAATTTCTTTTTGTTCAGCAGTTTGTGGCAAATTTCTTCCACGTGGACCACCTTGTTGCGGACGATTGTTATTAGGGCGATTGCCTTGATAACCGCCACTTTGTGGACGGTTACCTTGATATCCACCACCTTGTTGCGGTCGGTTCCCTTGGTATCCAGCGCCTTGAGTTTGGCCTCCTTGACTAGGTTGACCTGGCTGATTTGGTCTTCCTTGAACAGGAATACGCTTGCGTATACGCTTTTCTTCTTGGCTTAATGGTTTTGGTCTTGTATCGCTATTAATTGGCAAGTCAATCTTACCTAAAATTTTAGGCCCTGTTAATTTATCGGCTTGGATATTTGTAATGGCTCCGTGGACATTCTCAGGTGCAATAGAATGATCAACTGACTCTGCTTTTGGTGCAACAGTTGGTTCTTCTGCTTTTGGAGTAGCCGCTTTTGGCACTTCTTTTGCCTTGGCTGCGGTTGCCTTAGGCAAAGCTTCCTCTGTTTTTTTAGTGCTCTTTTTTGGTCTTGTTGAAGAGTCAATTAAAGAAAGATCAATTTTATTGATCACTTTAGGCGCTTCTACCTCAGGTGCTTCAACTTTAACTTGCTCTGGGGCTTTAGGCGCTTTTGCAGCAGTAGCTGAGGCTGGGGTTGTTTCATCGACTTGCGCCGCTGCTTTTGGTTTTTCCACAACTGGTGTTTCAGCGTCAACTGCTTTTTTTGCTGGAGCAGATTCTTCCTCCGCTTTTTTGGCTTTGTCTGCTATTGCGTTCTTTGGCAATTCCACGTGATCTGCTTTATTCTTAGCAACTTTATCACTTTGGAATTCTGCTTGCAAAGCATAATACTGACTTTCAGTTAATTTGGCTGTTGGCTTTAGGTCGTCCTTAGGAAAACCTTTTGAGCTAAGGAATTCAATCAAGGTATCTTGACCGATGTTGAATTCTTTAGCAGCTGCTAACAGTCTTGGTAGTTTCAATTCTGACATTCTAATGTTTTTTGTCCCTTTTTCTTGAACTGGGACGCGTTCCTTTTACAAATATACTTCTTATTCAAAGGTTATTCACCTTTTGCAAACTCTTCTGTCAAGACACGACGAACTTCTTCAATTGTCTCCACTTCTAAGTCAGTTCTCTTTTCTAATTCTTCTACACTTAATTTCAACACGCTTCTTCCAGTATCACAACCAACACGCTTGAACTCATCGATAATCCATGCTTCAATTTCATCACTAAATTCGTCTAAGTCGATATCAAATTCGTCGACAATTTCTTCATCTTCACGGTATACATCTAATTCGTAACCAGTTAATTCAGAAGCCAATTTAATGTTCACACCACGACGACCGATTGCTAAAGAAACTTGATCTGCTTGTAAGTACACTTCTGCACGCTTTCGCTCTGAATCAATATTCATGTAACTAATTTTTGCTGGCGTCAATGAACGTTGAATCAACAATTGTGTATTTGTAGTGAAATTAATTACATCGATGTTTTCGTTTTTCAATTCTCTCACGATACCATGAATACGAGAACCCTTCATACCCACACAAGCACCTACCGGATCAATACGATCGTCGAAAGATTCCACTGCTACTTTTGCGCGCTCACCTGGCTCACGAACAATTTTTTTAATCGTGATCAAACCGTCGAAAATTTCTGGAACTTCAATCTCTAATAATTTAGCTAGGAACAATGGGCTTGTTCTAGATAAAATAATTACTGGTGTATTGTTTTTCATATCCACTCTTGCAACAACAGCTCTTATATTTTCACCCTTCTTGAAAAAGTCCTGAGGAATTTGTTCTGTTTTTGGGAGAATCAATTCATTGCCTTCTTCATCCAATAACAATACTTCCTTCTTCCAAACCTGATAAATTTCAGCATTGATAATGTCACCTATACGATCAGAATATTTTTTTACTAAAACGTTCTTCTTTAAATCATTGATACGAGAAGCAAGCGTCTGCTTTGCAGCAAGAATAGCTCTTCTACCAAAGTCATAGATGTTTACTTCTTCTAATAATTCTTCGCCAATTTCAAAGTCAGGCTCAATTTTGATCGCATCTGAATAAGATACCTCAGCTAAAGGATTGTCCACATCATCATCAGGTCTGATTTCACGACGACGGATAATTTCCAAGTCACCTTTTTCTGCATTCACGATTACATCGAAGTTTTCATCACTACCATATTTTTTTCTCAATAAGGTTTTGAAGACATCTTCTACTACTTTCATCATCGTAGGACGATCTATATTTTCAGCGTCTTTAAACTCCGCGAAAGCTTCAATCAAATTTATACTTGCCATAACATCATTTTTTTATCAAGCTGTCAAGCTTGAGATTTGTTAAAATTGAATTTGAACTATAGTTGATTTTATATTTTCAAATGGAATAAGCATTTTTTCTTGGGTTGCTTTTTTACCCTTTCCTGCCGTCCACTCGATTAAAATATCTTTATCTGTTACTTCTTTTAAAGTGCCTAAATAGACCGTTTCATCGTTCAGAATGACTTCAACATTACGACCAATATTTTTTACATATTGTCTATTTAAAATCAACGGTTCATCTACTCCAGGTGAGGAAACTTCTAAAGCAAAATCACCCTCTGGGAACCATGCTGCTTCTTCAATAGCCTTATACAATCTTCTGTTAAAAGAAGTACATTGCTTAATAGGCAACCCTTGATCTCCATCGATATAGACTCTTATGATATGTCCAGGCTTGACTTTGATGTGTACCAAAAAATAGCTTGGATCCTCCTGCAAAAGAGGCTCTATTAAGGAATGAATTTTGTCTTTTAGTTCGTTTACTTCCATAGTTGAAAAAGAAGAAGGGAACGACTTCGTTCCCTTCATTTCTCTGTAATTTCTTGAACAAAGGTAAGAAAAGCGGATGAATTAACCCAATTTTATTCGATCTGACCTTATTTTTGCACTATGATGAAGCTGCTAATTTATGGATTCCTGATCTACCTACTCTATAAAGTCATATTTGACGTGGTATTGCCAGTTCGTAAAGGGATCAAGACGGTACGTCACAACATGGAAGAAATGCAACGTAAAATGACTGAAGCGCAACAGCAAAATAGCTCAAATAGTGGTTTCACGAGCCAAAATCAGCAAAAATCGGCCCAAAAAATGACTACAAAGCCTGTCGAAAAAGAAGCCGATTATATTGACTTTGAGGAACTTAAGTAAAATTTTCTAGCTTTTGTGCCAATTTAAATCTAGTCAGGCAGTTTCTGCTGAACCTAACGCCCCAATAATGTTGGCAATTCGGCTTCGATGAACATTCCTGGTTGTAAATACAATACTTGCAATCCCACCGATGCAGCTGCAATCACATTTGGTTCATTATCGTCAATAAACAAGGTCTCGGCGGCTAACAAGCTTTCTTGATCTAAAATAAATTGAAAAGAGGCCGGATCCGGCTTCCTCATCCCCATTTCATGTGAATAATATGGCTTTTTAAAAAGGGACTCAAAATCTCCACCAATTTCTCTTGTATACTGAGGAATAAAATAATCATAATGGATCTTGTTGGTATTGGAGTATAAGAAAGTAGCATAATGTTGATGATTGGCTTTCACCCAATCCATGCTGCCATTTCTAAATCCAATGAGTAATGAATTCCAAGCATTAATAATTTGCGCCTTACTTAGTTCAAGTTGGTACAACGTATTAAAGCCTTCGCAGAAGGCAGTTTCATTAATAAGTCCTTTTTCTAAATCAAAGAATAACTGGTCTGCTTTGTTTAACGTAAAGTGGTTTTCAAAATTTTGGATGCCTAGTGTATCAAAAGCGCTATACATCTTAGCAAAATCAATATCATATAATACATTACCTAAATCAAAAATGATGTTCTTTATTGGATTCATAACTTAAAATAAAATGATTTTAAAAAAATGCTTTCACTACTCTTTTACTTTTTCATAGCAGCCGCCATATACTTGCAAGCCGCATCCCCCTTGCTTAATTCATTTTGAATATTTTGATGTGAAGCTTCATCTCTATTTTGACTGAGTTTAAACACATGCTTTAATGCAGTGATTTTAATTTCAAATGAAACAATAGCTTTCATATTTTGATGCATGTACATTGGATCTAAGTTTTTTACCTGCGATGGTGCATCAGGATCTGTTTCAAATTTTTCTGTCAATGCCACAAGCAAGTCATGCAAGTGTTGCTCGTCTTTCATTTTCATCTTTCCAATGGCATGCACTGTTTGATAATTCCAAGTGCTTGCTTGTCCAGGACTTGTATACCAACTTGCACTAACAAAGGCCGAAGGCGCAGAGAAAATCACTAAAGCATGAGGGTTGATTTCAAAAGCATTGGTATGATCTTGCTTACGCATAAAGTGTCCACTGATCGCAATTTCTTCTCCCGTCTGCTTAATTAATACTGGAATTTGTGCAGCAATAGGTAAGCCATTTTGATCCACGCCACAAATTGTGACAAATGGATTGGCTTGCATAAAATCAAAAACTGCTTGTTGGTCTTTAGCTTTGAAATAAGAGATGTCGTACATGCTTTTTCTATTTTAAAAATGGATTGACTTAGGCCTATAAAATCAAAAAATAAAATGATTCATTATAAAGGAAGTGCGGTTGTAGTTTTAATTTCATCCATCACAAACAAACTACTAATATGTGCTACCATGGGTAGGACTGCTAATTTTTCTTGATAAAATTTATTATAGGTTTCTACGTCTTTAGTCACCAATTTTAAATAATAATCAAAATTACCCGATACTAAACTGCACGCAATCACTTCTGGGAATTGTGCGATGGTCTGTTCAAATTCAGAAAAATGACTCCTGGTTTGTTTATCTAAAGTCACTTGACAATGCACCACTAAACCAAGGTCGATTTTCTTTCTGTCCAACAAAGCAACGTACTGTAATATATAGCCTTCTTGCTCCAACCTTTTAATACGATCATGCGTTGGGCTTAAGGATAAATTAATGGCAGCACTGATATCTTTAAGCTTTGCTAAAGCATCTTTTTGCAGGATCCTTAAAATGGATTGGTCAATTACGTCAAGTGCCATAGAGAAATAATTTCTGTTTATACAATAATTCAGTACCTAAATTACACTATTTTATTACAAATAAGACATATAACGGTATATTTTACTGATTATATGAATTTTATTATGAATATTTTCTTATTTATGATATTTGTACAGAAATAAAAACTAATACCATGATTATTGGCGTTCCTAAAGAAATTAAGATTCAAGAGTACCGTGTTGGTTTAACTCCCGAAGGAGTTGATGCTTTAACAAGACAAGGTCACACTGTATATATAGAAACCAAAGCAGGAGCTGGTTCAGGATTTTCTGACGAAGCCTATGTTGCTGTAGGTGCAAAAATTTTAAATACACCTGCCGAAGTGTATGCGATTGCAGAAATGATTGTGAAAGTAAAAGAGCCATTGGCTGCAGAATACCCTTTAATCAAATCTGGTCAAATTCTGTTTACTTATTTCCACTTTGCTGCTTCTAAAGAACTAACTGAAGCGATGATGAAAACACATGCTGTTTGTATCGCATACGAAACAGTAGAATTACCTGATGGCTCATTGCCTTTATTGGTGCCTATGTCTGAAGTTGCAGGAAGAATGGCAGTGAATGTAGGTGCTTATTATTTAGGTAAACCATTTGGCGGCAAAGGAAAACTATTAGGTGGTGTTCCTGGTGTGAAGCCAGCTGAGGTTTTAGTAATTGGTGGTGGAATTGTAGGAACACAAGCTGCTAAGATGGCTGCAGGATTAGGCGCGAATGTAACCATCATGGATACGAACTTAGCAAGATTAAGGTATTTGTCTGATGTGATGCCAGCGAATGTAGTAACTCAATATTCTACTTTATTAGCGATCAAAGAAAAACTACCTACAGTTGATTTGTTGATTGGTGCCGTTTTATTACATGGTGCTAAAGCGCCCCACTTAGTGAAGCAAGCTGATTTAAAATTAATGGAAGCTGGTTCTGTAATTGTGGACGTTGCTGTTGATCAAGGTGGATGTATCGAAACCTGTAAACCAACTACACACGAAAATCCAGTTTTCACTATTGACAATATCACACATTACTGCGTTGCGAATATGCCAGGCGCGGTCCCTCAAACAAGTACAAGAGCTTTAACACAAGCAACTTTGCCATACGCCATTGCAATTGCAAATAAAGGATGGGAAATTGCTTGCGCAGAGAATCAAGCATTAGCTAAAGGTTTAAACATCAGAGCTGGAAAAATATTACACAAAGGTGTATCAGAAGCTTTCAATGGATAATTGAAAATTAATTAGTGCATTTATAAAAAAATACCCTCGCATCGCGAGGGTATTTTTTTATCAGTTCTATGTTTTTAAATACAAAGCTTATTTCCAAACTGTCCATCCTTTCCACCAAGTTTGATTTACACCGGAGGTAGCAACTGCGCCTCTAAATGTCACTTTCTCGAAGAAAGCATTTTGTAATTTAGCATCTGTGAAGCTTCCGTTTTTTGTATAGTTCACATCACCAAAAACACCTAATGTACCCCATGCAGTCGTCAGTGCTGTGGCATCAGTACTACCTGATGGTGTAGATGAATTTGCATATGGTGTAAAGTCTGGGTTAGTATAATTAAATGGCTGAATTAATTTTAATCGATCTGCAGACGCATTCGTTAAAATAGTATTCCCAAAGAAAGGATTTGAGAACCAAGCTAATAAACTTGCACTAGTTGCGCCAGTTGGTGTACCACTTGGAGTGTATGTAATATTTGCAGTGTTACCAGCAAAAGTAGTGTTCTTGATTCTGATCGTACTATCATCAATATTCTTATCTACTGCTGTTCCAGTTGAAGCGTCAAACTGAACACCTACTGGCCATCCTGCAATGATTGAATTCATGATTGAGATACCTGTATTTCTTCTGATATGTGCACCTGCTCTAAATAAGCTATTCCCTTTTCCAGAAACTGGATCAATTCTTGGTCCAATTGCTGTGATATTAGAGAATACAGCAGTTGTTTTTGGAGACAAAGTAGAACCTTTGCCATCATTATCTGATTCAAATGCTTCAGAGGTAGAGATATCTGCAATCGCTGAGTCTCTTAAAACGATACCAAATTGCACATTACCTGCATATCCAAAGTCTGTATCAAAATCATCATCCTGTGTTTTGTAAGCAATAAGGTATTTACAATTTACTGTACCACCAAACCACTCAAATGCATCATCCTTCGCATAAGTTACTTGAACGTGGTCAATCGTTGTTCCATTACCCACACCTGCCATTGTTAAACTATTCAATTCGTTATCTGGTTGATAAGCATAACCAGCATATTCGATTCTTACATATTGTAAAATACCTGAGTTGTCAGCGTCATTACCTGTTGGAAACGCAGCATCACCAGAACCCGCTAAACCATAACCTACTTCGGTATCGTTGATGCCACCCTCTACAGAGGTTAAACCTGCTACTGCAGCGCCCTTCCAAGTTAAAGTTTGATTGACTTTTGCTGTACCTAAAAGTACAATTCCACCCCAATCACCAGATTGTGGATTTTGTGATGCTGAAGTGAAAACGATTGGCTTTTCAGCTGTTCCTTTTGCTATTAATTTAGCACCACGTGTGATTACTAAAGAAGCTACGTCTAATCCAGACTTACCTCTAACTGTAGCACCTTCTTCTACTGTCAAGGTTACTCCTTTTGTAACATAAACAATACCCGAAAGGTAGTTTACATCTTTAGCATACAAAGTGGTGTCTTTTGTAATTTTTCCTGATAAAGTGATGGTATTAGAAACCACACCAACTGGAGCGACTTCCTTCGTCACTACGAAGATTTCTTTTTCGCCATCTGTTTCAATCTTTCTACAACCAGTGATGGCTAAAAAAGCAAGAGATAAATAAAATAATTGTTTCATTGTTGTTGTATTTAAAAAAAGTTGTTTGATATTGATTTTATTATAAAGAGTAATTAAGTGTGATACCATAAGTAGTTCCAAATTTTCTTGACAAACGAATCGCATCGGTTTGTGCATTATAGTCCGTGTTGCTGTTATTATTTTGATAGAAAATTTGTCTCTTATTTAAGATATCTGAAATGGTTAATTTTATCTCCGCTTTATTGTCAGCAAATTTTTTGCTGATCTGGAAATCTATCAACGCTCTTGGATTTTCGTAAACGTCCGGAGATCCAGCACCTGCTTGAATATCACCTACTAAATAAATACGTTTTCCAATCTGATTGAATAAGACCGTAGCATTAAAACCTTTTTCCACCACATCATACAATAAACCTGCATTAATCAAATAAGGTGACTGACCTTGCAAGGACCTATTCACATTTAAAGCAGAATCATCAATTTTAGAATTGATATAGGAGCCATTAGCTTGTAAAGTAAAACGTTTAGATAATTTTTTACGGCCTTCAATTTCAAAACCGTATGCCGTTGCCTTTTTTACGTTTTGGAAAGAAAACAAACTTGATCCGCCGGCACCTTCTTGGAAAATACTTTCAATTGGATTTTCAAAATTTTTGTAAAACACACCCATAGTAAACATCTCACCAGCACTTGGGTACAATTCATACCTTAAATCCGTATTGGTAATTTTTGTACGCTTTAAAGAAGGGTTGCCTGAAACAGATGCGTTTAATTCAAAATCGTAGATGTTCAATGCAGACAATTCTCTTAACTCTGGGCGTATCACAGTTTGAGAAGCTGTTAATCTAAGATTTGCCTTTTGTGTTAATTTAACTGTGGTATTAACACCTGGTAAATAATCTGTTACTCTTGAATAAGTGTGTCTTGGGTCCCATTTTTTTACTGATCCAACTAATTGGTCAAAATCTTCTACCCTTAAACCCCATACTACTCTGACACCTTCACTAATTTTATTATCAAATTGTAGATAACCTGCATTTAAAATCGTGTTCGCTAAATATCTAAAGTTTCTATTTTGAATTGCATTGAAAGCAAATTTATTATCTTGGCCATTACCAAAATTTTGTGGAACAAAAGCAGACTCAGCATCTTGAGCTCTTAAGGCAGCATTATCGGTTGGCAAATAAATGGCAAATAATTGCGCATCATACAAACGATCCTTCACCTGAATCATATAACCAGCCTTGATCGTTTGTTGTTTTACTTTGAAAGTCAAATCGCCACCACCTGTATAAATATAGTCAGATAAGGTTTGAAAAATACGGCTTCCTGACTGTTGAGATAAAGTGTTAGAAATATTCAAGACAAAAGGATCTGTGCTATTTACGTTTTTTGTATATAAAATTCTTCTTTGATCAGGTGTATAAGCATCAAGTATGTTAAATGCACCAAACCAATTGAATTTCAATTTTTGTGACAAACTATGTTCTCCATTTAATTGATTTGTGAAAAATACATTTTGTCCGAACACAAACTCATTTCCTTTCACCAAGTCTTGTCTAGAAAAGTCTGTTCCAGTTCTTGCATTATACGTATTAGCTGTTTTTACATTCACAATCGCTTTATAGCTTAGCTTATTTAAAGGATTTAAAAACATAGATAATCCAGCAATGGCACCCATATTAATATCTTGTATGTATTTAGAGTCATTAAGTGCTGTAATAGGATTGAACTTTTCATCTGTGATACCATTTTGATTATTGGTATTATCCTGAATACGATAAGTATTCGCATAATTAATGCCAATAATACCACCAATTTTTTTACCCCACAACGTACCAGCAAATCCGCCGTTCATCTGCATGCTCACATTTGGCTTCGCTGTCATTGAAATAGGTGACCAATTGTTGGGCATTCTTTTACCTAATTCAGTTTTTGCAGCAGCACTTGATGTGTCAAAATTAGATTTTGTAGTGTAGCCTGCTGGCAATGACCTTGTACCATCGTCAATACCCAACCAGTCTGTTTTGCCGCCCACGTCTTTCAAGAAATTTTTTCCTGTAACTTGTGAATTGGCACTTGTTCCTAATTGAATATTAAAGAAGTTTTTGGTTGGGATGTCTTTTGTGTTCACTTGAATTAAACCTCCAGCCCACTCACCTGGCAATTCTGGTACAAATGCTTTATTAATAATAATATTATCAATAATTTGAGAAGGGAATAAATCAAAAGAGAAAGTTTTACGATCTGCTTCTGTACTAGTTAATAAAATACCGTTTAACATAGCCTGGTTATAACGATCAGCTAATCCTCTTACAATAATATATTTACCTTCTTGAATAGATGCGCCAGGTGTGCGTTTTAAAATTTCTGCAGTATTTCTATCTGGGCTTCTTTTGATTGATTCTGCAGAGATCACTGAGGCAACTGTATTGGTATTTTTTTGATACGCGATTAATGCATTATCAGTCGCACCCTTATTTGTTGATCTAGTAGCACTAACCACTACATCCGTTAATTTTTTACCTGCTTCTTCTAATAAAACATCAATTACCACTTCTTCATTTGCCTGTTTAGCTGGCGAAATTTCAACTGACTTTGACTTATATCCTACATAAGAAAGGTCTAAACTATAGGCCTTATTTACCTCTATGTTGAAATTAAATCTACCTTCAATATCTGTTTTTGATACCTGATTTTTATCAGATTTTAGTGTTACCGTTACGCCAACCAAAACCTCATTTTTTACATTTGTAACCTTACCAGTCAACTTAGCTTTTTGAGCCTGTGCTGTAAGTATTGCACTAAAACAGATTATAAATAGTAGTATCCTTTTCACGATATAATTTTATTTGTGTAGCAAATATCAAATTGCATTGTTACCAAATTGTTACCTCAATATGAACTTAATATTAACAATGAATTTAGGATACAAAAAAGGCGCTCTATTGAGCGCCTTTTTAAAATAGATTTATAAACTACTGTTAATCAAAATGATAAACATTATGCAAATCTTTTGTACAAGTAAACGTCACGCCTAGGTCATTGATCAAGCCATCATGAATATCATACACCCAACCATGTAGATGTAATGGTTGTTCTCTTTTCCATGCATTTTGAACAATAGAAGTCTTCCCTAAATCATGTACTTGCTCCTGTACATTTACTTCTACTAACCTTCTAGCTCTTAAATCCTCATTTTCAATTGCATCTAATTCTTTATGGTGATAACGATACACGTCTTTAATATGTCTTAACCAGTTGTCAATTAAGCCAAATTGTTGGTTTTTCATGGCAGCCATAACACCACCACAACCATAATGTCCACAGACAATAATATGTTTCACTTTTAAAACATCTACAGCATAGGATAAAACACTTAACATATTCATGTCACTATGTACCACCATATTGGCAATATTTCGGTGAACAAACATTTCACCAGGATCTGTACCTGTGATTGACTCAGCAGGCACCCTGCTATCAGAACAGCCAATCCACAAGTACTCAGGAGATTGGCCTTTTGATAATTTTTCAAAAAAATCCGGATCTAACTGTAATTGATCTGCTACCCAATTTTTATTATTTTCTATTAATCTTTTATATGATTTTTCCATTGTTGATTTTTTAATGTTGTTAATTAATGTCCAGATACGGCTGCCCTAGCAGGCAGCTGTATCAAATTTACTTCTATATTTTTTAGCTTAGCAGCTATTTGAAAATCATAAATAATTTCAATGACATCTAAGTCAATATAATGTGCTTGACTTGCATCGATGGTGACTGTAGAGTCATTTGGAATTGCTGCTAATTTTTTTGCAATACTACCCTTGTTAATAAAAGTAACATGTTCAGCTAGTTTGATAGTGATGGCGCCACCTGCTGATTTTTTATCATAATGAATTTCGTAGTCACGACGATAATTGGTTCTCAAGATGTAAAAAATAGCAACCAACATACCTAAAGCAATACCTTTTAATAAGTCACTAAACTGAATGGCTACCACTGTGACAATAAATGGCACAAATTGCTCCCAGCCTAGTTTATACATTTCTCTAAACAAAGAAACCTTTGCTAGTTTGTAGCCCACCACTAATAAAACTGCCGCCAAACAGGCTAATGGAATCTGATTAAGTACTGATGCAAAAGCCACAACACTTAATAATAAAAGCAGCCCATGGAATATCGCTGACAACTTAGTTTTTGCACCTGCATTCACGTTAGCAGAAGTCCTCACAATCACTGCAGTCATTGGCAAGCCGCCAATCAAGCCAGAAATTAAATTGCCAAGTCCTTGTGCTTTTAATTCACGATTAGTTGGCGTCACTCTTTTATAAGGATCTAATTTATCTGCCGCTTCAATACTTAATAAAGTTTCTAAACTTGCAATGATAGCAATAGTGATCGCTATGACATATACTTGGTAATTTCCTAATGCACTCAAATTAGGCAAAGTAAATTGCCCAATGAATTCTGAACTATTATTTGCCACAGGAAGTTTGACCAACCCGTCTGATGTAATAGTCCACTCAGGAAGGTAAAATTTAAAAACTGCATTTAAGGACACCCCAATGATTACTGCTATTAATGCACCTGGAACAAATTTAAAAAACAAGTATTTTTTCAAAAAAGGCAGGTCCCAAAACAAGATGATAGCAATTGATAGTGTGGATATGATAATAGACCCATAATGAAATGGCGAAGAAGCAGCTTTTACATAACCAATAGCTACAGGTGCTTGTTTTAAGATTAAAATAATACCTATGGCTGCTAACATGCCTTTAATCACACTAGATGGAAAGTAGTAGCCAATAGCCCCCGCCTTTAAAAAGCCTAATAGAATTTGCAAAACACCCGCCATTGCTACAGCTACTAAAAACTGATCATAAGCACCTAATGTGGTAATACCATTTAAAACAATCACTGTAAGTCCTGCTGCTGGACCACTCACACTTAAAGCAGATCCACTTGCAAATGCCACCACAATTCCTCCCACAATCCCCGCTATAATACCTGAAAACAATGGTGCGCCAGATGCCAGAGCGATACCTAAACATAAAGGCAGCGCAACTAGAAATACCACTAAGCCTGCTGGTAAATCTTCTTTTAAATAAGTAAAACTTATTCCTTGTTCTGGTTTATTTAAACTCATTTTATTAATAAAATTGAAAACATACTATTGATTAGCCAAGTCAACGCATACGACTGCTTGAGTATCAATTTAAATAATGTGATTATTACTTACTAGGCTGGTTCTATTGAGACCAGTAAGTACCTTTAAATTTACGAAATTATACCGTAGGGTTGGGAGGGGGTATGAGTATGGGCTCATTTCGATCAATTACTACGCCCATATGAGACACAATAGAATACTTAGCCTGATCTAACACAAGACCAAAAGGACTTTCAAAGTACATGGAATGATTAGACTCCATATTTTTCAACTTAAAGTGAATATGTTCCACTTCTTCCTCTTCAACTGTCAGTAAGGTTGATGCAGAGATTTGCGCTTCCCCTTGAATTAAATTAGACCAAAATTTGATCCCAATCACTGGAAACACTTGCGTTGATAAAACAAATAAAAGAAATACACCAATCAACTTTCTCTTCATACTAAGCGAATATAAAAGCTAAAACGATTACAACCTGACTTTTGTTCAAGAATTTACAAAAATTTGACCTTGATACACTTAGATAAAAGTGCAGAAGGACCTTCCATAGATACATTATTGCTATTTTCGTACAAACAATAGGTTAAAATCAACTGAATGTTACAAAATATTATAAAATGGTTATTTCTACTCTCTTTAACTAGCATATTAGTTGGATCCGCAGCTGCTGGATTTTTATGGCTTTTAGATACCGTAACTAATTTACATCTAACTAATCCTTGGTTACTTTATTTACTACCCATTTTAGGCGGATTAATTGGTATGCTTTACTTTTTCGCTCCGCCTTCGCTAGCCAATGGCAATGCTTTTATTCTAGATCATTTTTTAAAAGAAGCACCCAAAGAAAAATCCATCCATGTCCCCATCGTTCTTGCACCATTAGTATTGTTAGGTACTTTATTAACTCACTTAGGAGGAGGCTCGGCTGGACGAGAGGGAACAGCAGTTCAAATGGGTGCAAGTATAGCACATCTATTTAATAAAAAATTTCAATTAGACATTGAGGAACAAAGACTTTTAACCTGTATTGGTATGAGTGCAGGATTTGCGGGCGTATTTGGCACGCCATTCGCTGCAGCTTTTTTTGCCATTGAATTTTTTGCTTTTAAAAAAACAAAATGGTTTTTCATAATGCCTTGTTTAATCACGGCATATGCTGCCCATTGGACTTGTCTAAGTTGGGGCATTCAACATGCTCATTACCAAATACAACCATTTCATACTTTTTCAGTCAATACCATTTCTTGGGTGGGATTATCGGGCATTATTTTTGGACTTAGTGCTTTATTATTTATTCAATCGACACATTTTTTTTCAAAGCTATTTGCAACAATAAAGTTACAGCCAATTAGACCAATTTTAGGCGGTATACTTATTGCTACATTTATTATTGTTACTCATCAAGGTAAAATGACAGGGCTTGGGCTTGAAACAATTAATGACGCTTTTGTAAAACCACAAGGTAAATTTGATTTTTTAATCAAATTGCTATTAACAAGTTTTACATTGAGTGCAGGATTCAAAGGCGGAGAAGTGACTCCTTTATTTTTTATAGGTGCCGTTTTGGGTTCTGTATTAATTGCCTTTATGCCTTTACCCATCAGCTTATTAGCCGGCTTAGGACTTGTTGCAGTCTTTGCTGGTGCTACACATTGTATTATTAGTGCTGTATTACTTGGTACGGAATTGTTTGGCTTTCAGTACTGTTTATACATTGCAATTGCTTGTAGCATAGCTTACCTATTTTCAGGAAGCAAAAGTATATACGAAGGAAGGCCCAGTGGGAAGATTAAAAATGCAATTGCTCATTATTTTTTCTGAACCATGTACACGTAAAAGGGTAATCCCAGCATTAGCATAATAAAACCACCATACACAATTTCTTGCCCAGCACCAATCAACATCCACAAAGAAAAAGAAAAAGCTAAAACGCTCACAAAGACTGCTGCAATCATTTTACTTTTTGAAAAATCAGTTGCTTTTTTTGCGCGTACAATTAAATAAGATGCGGTGGTAAATAAATAGGGAAGCAAGGTGAAAAAGGTAGAAAGTAAGATCAATAACTTAAATTGATTGGCTAAATTTTTTGCATTATTCATGAACATTAAAATCGTAATAATGATACTTGAAACAATGACGCCATTTGCGGGTACGCCTTTTGTATTTTGTTTGGCAAAAAACGCTGGAAATAATTTATCCTTAGCCATGGCATAGGGCATTTGACCTTGCACTAAAATAAAGCCATTCAATGCACCAAAAGCAGCAATCGCAGCCCCTGCACTCACCCAATACTTTGCTCCGTGGCCATAAATTTTTTCTGCTGCATCGGCAAATGGCGTGATGGAATTTTGTAATTCACTTGCTGGAATCATTCCCATAATAGCAGCAGTACTTAATAAATAGATGCCCGCTGCAATCCATACACCACGCATCGTTGCTCTTGAAATATTTTGACCTGGATTTTCCACACTTGAAGAAGGAATAGTGGCACATTCAATACCTAGGAAGGCGAAAAAAGTCAACGTAGTTGTTGCTGTAATGGCTTGCCAATTACTTGTACCACTCATATTAAATGGTAATAAATTTTGAACATCAATAAAAATAATTCCTCCTATAGCCACTAAAGCTAATGGCAGTATTTTAAGGATGGTAGTAATCAATTGAACCCTTCCAGATGCAAAGACCCCTAAGGTGTTGATCCAAGTTAAAAACCATAGACAAGCAAGGCCTGTAATTAAAGCGACAGTAGCATCTTGACCAAGTAAGGGAAAAAAGGTACTTAATGCACTTACTAATGACACCGCAATAGCTGCATTGGTTGTCCATACAGAAATCAAATAGCCCCAGCCCACTAAAAAGCCAGCAAAGTTTCCTAAGCCAGCTTTTGAAAAAGCATAAGGACCGCCATCAGAAGCAGGTATAAGCTTACTTAAATTGGCAAATATTTTAGCAATGACAATTGCACCAAGTGCAGAAAACACCCAGCCAATCAAACTAATACTACCAAAACTAGCGAGTGCCGAAGGCATTAAAAAGACTCCTGCACCAATCATATTACCTACGACCAATGAAGTACTCGTCCATAAACCAATTTTCTTAGGCGTTGATTGCATAATTCAAGATAAGCAAATATCGGAACAAAAAAGGCCCCTCGTAAACGAGAGGCCTTTGAATATGGTGTGTCAAGTAAAATTACTTAACTGTCCAAGTTGCTTGTACTGTAGCACCAACTAATTCACCATTGGTAATACTTACAGACCAAGAGTCAAATACTCTTCCATCTTCTGCATATAATTTCCATCTAACTGTGAAATTATCTGTTTTAATGAAACGAGTTTTAGCATCAGCACGTTTTGGTCTCTCTGGATTTGCAAAAACATTCACAGCAGCTGTTCCGTTATATTTACGAGTTGCAGCCTTAAACAAATTGTAAACAATTGCAGGCGTTATTTTAACCGTATATACTTGACGTACAGTTGGATTAGCGATATTTAAACTTGGATCGTTCAATCCATAAGAAGTAAGATGACTAACTGTTACATCTGACTCTTTTAAGCTGTCATAATAGGTTTCAGAAAACGCTATATACGGCTCGATCTTGTTGATCACTACGTTCTTACCGTAGTTATTCCAACTGATATTTAATCTCACTTCAGAAGCATCCATCGCGCCATCTTTAAATGAGTTATAACCAGTTACAAGTACACCCTCTGCCGTAACACCATCTTCCCATCCTGGTAAAGGAAGAAGCTCCTCCTTTTTACAAGAAGTCATAAGAAGTATGCCAGCAAGCGCAAACATGTAAAAATTTCTTATATATTTCATATTAAATAATTTAAAAGTTTAAAATTTGAACTTAACAGCATCCCAGAAAATTGGGTCTCTATCAAAAATAACAGAACCAAAACTAGCAGCGTTTGCGTTCAAATTTAATTCAGTTGAAGGATAAGGCAATCTTAATGCAAATTGTCTTTGTCTAGTAATTGGCGCATCAATTGTAGTTGGTAGGCCAGTTCTTCTAAAGGTAGTGTACATTTCATTACCATTTCCTAAGCTAGAGAACCATGCTTGCTTTAATACTACATTCAATTTTGCATCATTTGAGATTGCAGCATCGTACTTAGCTAACCAGCTGTTTACATAAGCTGTTACATCAGCTGTAGCTGGATCAGCAGCAGTAGGATCAGAACTCTTTGCATGTCTTACAACATCAGCAATTGATTGCTTCATAGCAGCTTCAAATAAAGCTCTTGTATCAGCAGTAATAGCGCCAGTTGAAATTTGGTACTCTAAATTCCAATATTGGATCATATTGAATGTGATCATTGGATACACACCATTTCCTGAACCAGAACCACCTAATAAAGGTTTGATGTCTGCTTTAGCAGTTGATCTAGCATAGTCCACTAATCCACCAGCTGGGTAAGCAGCAGGAACAGCTCTAAGTGCAACGTCTGCAGGTACACCAGTTTGGTCACCTCTAACACGTCCAAAGAAACCAGCTATGTAAGCAGAGTCAGCAGCAGTGGCACTCAAAACACCACTTGCAGTTAACTTGCTCCAAGTTGTATTATCCAACACCATATAACCACCATATACAGGAATCGTTCCTTTATCTGTTGTATTGTTTGGATCTAAAATAGTAGCAGTTTGTCTTCTTACTTGGTAAGGTAAACGAGGATCCTTATTTTCTAATTGCTCTAACATGAACTGCTTAGAGAAATAAGTGAAATTGTTTGAACCTAAATAAGCATCTTGGAACCAAGGGTGACGACCTTCTGGAGAAGCAACTTTATTGTACTTGAATACAAAATCATCCGCACCAGAAGTTGAAGAAATATAGTTAGAACTGCTCGCTAAAATTGCTTTGATTTTATCATTAGCAGTAGCATCTACTTTTCTTGACTTAATCAACAAAGATAACTTAACTGAATTCGCAAATTTCTTCCACTTGGTAATGCTATTTGCATAGTAGATATCCCCTTTTAAAGCAATAGGGCTAGTTTTTGCAAATTCAGCAGCAGCAGAATCAGTCATTGCGATCAACTTAGCGTAGATGTCTTTGTCTTTATCAAACTTTGGTTCATTGATTGGCGTTGCACCATCACCTAAAAATGCTTCAGAGTATGGTACGTCACCGAATAGGTCAACAAATTGACCAAAGAAGTAAGCTTTCAAAGTGAAAGCAGCACCTCTGAAATGTGGGCTCTGTCCTGCAGCAGTTCTGTCTAATATCGCTTGTAAATCTTTCATACCACCTGTGTAGAATGAATTCCAAGTTCCATTAAAAGAATTGTTGTTCAAGGCAAACGCATCAGAACCTTGATTCGCCAAGATGCCTACGAAACCTAATGTAGTTGTACTAACTCCATTGAAAATACCTGGAGTAGTCAATTCTGCAGAGGTTAATAATAGGTCAAGTGGCGCAGAAACAGGGCTATTTGGATTGACATTGATGTCAAGATCCATAGCTTTTTTACAACTAGAGACTGTAATCCCCAGCGTAATTGCGCTTAATATTAAATAGGATTTTATTCGCATCTTATTATATTTTAAAAGGTTACAGTTAAGTTAATACCATAGCGTTTTGTAGTTGGTGAAGCACCAAAATCAAAACCTTGTACGTTAGATGTAGAAACAGCAGAAAGTACTTCAGGATCGAAGTTCAATCCTTTTAACACGTTTGGTGCTTTAAACCATAAGTTACGACCTGTTAAACTAAGTCTAGCAGTTCCAAATGGTGTTTTCTTTAAAAGATCTTTTGGTATTTCATAACCTAAACTTACTTCACGTAATCTGATGGTAGTAACATCGTACACATTTGTCTCGTCAGCACCATAAGCACCAAATCCATCAGAGAAGTGGTAGTCAAATGCAGTTGTTGGAGTCGTGTTTTTGATTACTTTACCACTAGCATCTAATACTGGAGCATATGTTTCTGGATCTCCGTAAATACCTGGAACAATACGAACACCTTCTCTATCAATTGCATATTCGTTATTTAATTGACCACGTAATAATAATGATGCAGCAGTTACACTGAACATCTTACCACCATCACGGTAATCTAATAAAGCACTTACAGTGAAGCCTTTGTAAGAGAATGTATTGTTAAATCCAATCGTATAATTTGGTGCTGGGTTACCAATGATCTCAGAATCTGGATTTACGAATGGTAAACCAGTATTCTTATTAATCAATAAAGTACCATCTGCTGCTCTAGCGTTTCTAGAACCGTAGATCATACCAAATGGCTCACCCTTTTTGATGATTGTTCCTAAGCTGCTGAAACCAGAACCACCTAAGAAAATCTCACCTGTAGGACCTGCATCCAATACCAATGAACGGATTAAGTTAAAGTTGATATTAGAAGTCCATCTGAAATCAGTTGTTTGGATGTTTGTAGTAGTAATACCTAATTCAATACCCTTGTTTTCTACTTCACCCGCATTTACTACGCGAGAAGAGAAACCTGTAGATCTTGGAGAAGATACTGCGATGATTTGATCTTTAGTTCTTTTTCTAAATACAGTCAAATCAACGTTTACTTTATTTTTAAACATACGTAATTCTAAACCTGCTTCAATTTCTGAAGTAATTTCTGGCTTTAAGAAAGCATTCTTTACTTCATTACCCAATGTAGCATAGTTGTATTTAGTACCACCATCAGTTGCATAAGCTGCACCAATTGGGTTAACAGAGTAAATCGTTTGTAGTTGATAAGGAGACGCATCACCCGCAACTGAAACTCCTGACACTCTTAACTTACCATAGTTGATGATATTTTCAGGCAACTTCACTAATTCTGTGAATACAAAACCAAGACCCACACTTGGGAAGAAATAACTTCTGTTATTAGAAGGTAATGTAGAAGACCAGTCATTTCTACCAGTTACGTTTAAGAATAAGTAATTCTTATAACCTAATTGTAAGTCTGTTAAAAGACCCATTTTACGGCTCTTCTCATAACCATTGAAATCGTTGGTTACTGTAGCTGTGTTTTTCAAAGAACGAATCGCTGGATCAATTACACCCAAGCCAGTGTTCTTCATGTAACGGTTATACTTTTGTAAGTAATCCGCACCCACAACCCATTTCAAATCTAAATCTTTAGTGATATCAGTCTTATAAGTAGCTAAGAACGTGTAGTTCAAAGTCTCATTTGTGAAATCAGCTTCTGAGTAACGACCTGTTGGTAAAGCAGTACCGCCTGGACGTAAATAGTTTGTTTGGTGATCTGTGTAAGTATTGATACCACCACGAGCAAATAAGTTAATTTTAGAATTAACATCATAGCTTAATGATAAGTTACCAAATACACGATTAACTTCAGAAGTAAATGTATTGTACTTAGCAATCCAATAAGGGTTATCTAAGGCTCTATAGAAAACATTATTACCTTCTGGAGTTTCAAAAGGATAAGCGTTTAAGTTATAGTTTCTTGGTAAATAATACAAACGTGCATAGATAGAAGAAAAACCTTCACCAGGACCGTAGTCAGCGAAATAAGACGCACCAGATTGTGGTGAATTTTGGAAATTCTTTACATAGTTTACATTACCAGTTACTACTAAGCCATTGCTTAAAGTAGAGTTACCACCAAAGCTCAATGAAGTACGCTCAGTTTTAGAGTTAGGTACGATACCCACGTTATCCATTCTTGAGAAACCTCCATTGATACCAGTTTTTCCTGTAGAAGAGTTAATATTAATGCTATTCTCTGTAACAGTTCCTTGCTTGAAGAAACCACCTACGATATCATAAGCCTTATAAGGCACCTTCACACCCACTAATTCAGGGAATGCAGCGCTATAACGAGGGATCGTGTAAGACAATGATGTTAAAGGATGTGCAACTTCCATTGGAGACATTGCTGTTGTGTAACGCTCATAACCTAAAGCAGCATTTACTTGCTCTCTGTAAGCACCAAAAGGAGAACCCCAGTTACCAATGAAACCACCATTGTAGTTACCATTAGAACCTTGACCATAAATGTCTTGGTATTCTGGTGTGTTACTCACATTCTCAATAGAGTAAGAAGAGTTATAAGTTACTTCTAAACCTCTTGCTTTTTTAGTGTTACCTGTTTTTGTAGTGATAATGATCGCACCATTTTGTGCACCAGAACCATACAATGCAGCAGCGTTCGCACCTTTCAAAATTGTCATTGACTCAATGTTATTTGGGTCAACGTCATATAAACGGTTAGAGAATACAGTATTCGCATCGAATCCTGCAGATGTATTCACTGAGTTATCAAATGGAATACCATCTACCACAATCAATGGTTGGTTGTTACCAGAGAAAGAAGTAATACCTCTAATGTTGATTTTACTACTTTGACCAGGAGCACCACCACCACCTGTAATGTTCACACCAGGTACTTTACCTGATAATGCACGTAAGATGTCTGGCTCAGACTTCTGTGCCAATTGATCAGACTTAACATCTACCACTGAAGACGATAAACGCTTTTTTGAACTAGACTGTCCAAAAGAGGTTACGACAACTTCAGATAAAGAAGCATCTTCTTGTTTTAAACTTACATTCAAAGTTGAACCGCTTGCTGTGAATTCAGCTTTCTTGTACCCTACACTAGTGAAAACTACTGTAGCGCCAGTTTTAACTGAAATACGGTAAACACCGCCTTCATCAGAAACAGTTACATTTTTTGAATTTTTTTCTTGTACTGTAACACCGGCTAAAGGAGCGCCTTTGTCACCTGTCACCTTACCAGTGATTGTCACACTCTGTGCAATAGCAGCTCCTATAGAGCAGCATGCCAACAGCAGACCAAGTAGCAATTTTTTTCTCATACTGTTAATAATTTAATAATAAATACAGCTATTTTTAATATAACTGACTTCCAAAATAGCTTTTTTTTGTTAAAGAAATACAAAATAAACCCAAAAATTTTAACATTTATTTACATAATATGAATTAAAGTTTATAATTAGGGTTTTACATATTAATATTATAAATAATATTAATAAATGTTAGTTATTTTGCTCAAATTTTGTTCAATCTTAATAAAATTAATGTCTAATATTACCAATATGAAGTTATCTTATAAAAAAAAATTAATATACTGCCCAATTTTACACCAAAAACAAGATTTTATAGTAAAATTATTTATATTATTTTTAATTATAATATTATGTCATTTTAAGCTATATAGTCAAGGCCTGATTGACTATGAAGGGTCTATTAAACCGATTTTAGATAAACATTGTGTAAGCTGTCATCAGAAAGGATCAATAGCACCCTTTGCACTTGACAATTGGGAAGATGTAAATTCGAGGGCCATCATGATTGGAGCGGTAACTACCAGTAAGTATATGCCTCCTTGGAGAGCTGATACAAGCTTTCAGCATTATAAAAACGAAAACTACTTAGACCAAGCTGAAATTAATTTGATCAAAAAATGGATCGAAGGGGGTAAAGAAAAAGGGAAAGCACCCCGTAAAAAAAGTGGTCTAGCTAAAGCACAAAAAAATCTTGCACCTATTGCCAAAACGATCTCCATTGGTTTCAATCAACCTTTTGTAGTTGAAGGAGATAATAGAGAAGAATTTAGATTTTTTCACCTGCCTTCTAAGGTTAGCACAGATCAGTACATTCAAAGTATTGAATTTATACCCGGCAATAAAGGCCTAGTGCACCATAGTAGAATAATGATTGATACCACGAATGAAATTAGTGGTATTGATGGCTTGTCAGAAGAAGATACTGCAATATTGAAATTTCAAACTAAACCACTTGCCGATCCCTTTTTATTTGGCTGGGTACCTGGCAATAATAAAATCCAATTTCCCAAAGGAATAGGTAAACGTTTTTATGCTAACTCTGATTTTATTGTCAACGTCCACTACGCACCGAGCCCTATAAAAATGAAAGACTCCTCTTCTATAAAAATTGAATTTTCAAATGATTCGATTGAAAGAGAAGCGCAAACACTTACACTAACTGAAAACAATATAGCTAACCAACCTTTTGTTTTGCCTCCGAATAAAAAGTCAACCTTTTTTATGCGTTCCCCTGTTTTAAGGGATTCTATTTCCTTGATCTCTATTATGCCGCACATGCATTTATTAGGTCAATCATTTAAAGCATATGCTATTACACCAAACGGTGAAATTATCAATTTAGTGAATGTACCACAATGGGATTTTAATTGGCAGACCACTTATACTTTCAAACAATTGACCCCGCTTCCAAAAGGATCTGTCATTTATGCTCAAGGCGTTTATGATAATACAATTGACAACCCTTTGAATCCACATCATCCTCCAAAAGTGATCCAATATGGTTGGGGTAGTAAAGATGAAATGATGAACTTGGTGATCTATTATGTGTCCTATAAAAATGGAGACGAAAAAGTGCTACTCTAATTTATGTTGTCAGCTGTTGTTTCAATCAGACAGCCGATTGCATTCGTTTTTTTTATTTTAACTGGCTGTTGCAGTAGTAATGCATCTATTGCATCGATCAGATAATGTTGGTTAGCCATTTTTTTATTTTTTCCCCAACTAACAAACCAATCATCTATCGCACCTTGATACATTTTTTCTTTACCCATTAAAACAACCACTTCTGGTGTAACTGTTACGCCCAACTTACTAGCAATACTTGTATTTGAATACGTTTTATAAAAGGGTTTTAATTGATATTTTTTTATAAAATTTGATACCGCTATTTTTTCTTGGGTATTTTTTATGTCAAGAAATATAAGTTCAAATTGAATGGGTTGTTGGGCATATTTAGCTGCAATTTGATTAATCACATAGCTGTACTTTTGACTAATTGGGCAAGTAGTATGTAGAAAATATTGTACCGTTATTTTTTCTTGCGCATAACTAAAAATGGTTGTTACAGAGAAAATAAGTAAGAGAAAATATTTGCTATTAATTTTCATACATTTAATAGTGCTTAAACTTAAAATTATTTTATGAAGATACATCAATCTGACATTGAACAAGCTGCAAAAAGAATTGCACCCTATATTCATACTACACCCATCATGACCAATAAGAGCATCAATGAGCAGTATGGATTAGACCTTTATTTTAAATGTGAAAATTTTCAAAAAATAGGCGCTTTTAAAATTAGAGGTGGAATGAATGCGAGCTTACAACTAACACCAGAACAATTAAGCAAAGGGGTGGCAACACATTCTTCTGGTAACCATGCACAGGCTTTGGCTTTTGCTGCAAAAATGTTAGGTATTAAAGCCTATATCGTTATGCCCGAGTCCTCTCCGCAAGTAAAAGTAAATGCAGTAAGAGGCTATGGAGCAGAAGTAACTATCTGCGCTTCTAATCAGGCAGCAAGAGAATCTACCTTACAAGAAATTGTAGATAGAACTGGCGCAACTTTTATTCATCCATATGATAATGACGAAGTAATAACGGGTCAAGCAACCTGTGTAAAAGAAATGATTGTTGCATTGCCAGATTTAGAAGTTGTGGTTACTCCTGTTGGGGGTGGAGGGCTGTTGTCTGGCACTTGTTTAGGCGCCTATTATTTTAAGCCAGGACTGAAAGTATACGCAGGAGAACCCGAAGGTGCTGCAGATGCAGTGTTGAGTATCCAATCTGGTAAGGTGGAGAAAGCACCCTTTATCAATACCATTGCCGATGGACTTATGACTACTTTAAGTCAACGTACACTGGATATCATTAAAGCACATGTCACCGATATACTGTTAGTATCTGATGATGAAATAAAAGCTGCATTAAGATTGGTTTACGAAAGAATGAAAATTATCATAGAACCAAGTTGTGCCGTACCACTAGCCGCTGTCTTAAAAAATGCAAACTTATTTAATGGTAAAAAAGTAGGTATTATTTTGAGTGGAGGCAATGTAGACTTGAGTAAGTTTAAAGACTGGTTTTAAACTTTTAAGACCAATTTTTCAAATATAAAATTAAAGGTGAAGGGCATTGAAAAAGATTTCCTCTGAAACCTCTTTCACTTGACCTGGCACAATGGATTCGACTGTGAGTTCTTCTATGGACCACCTTACTAAACGAATGCAACGATGATGCATAGCAGCGACCATTTTACGTACCTGATGAAATTTGCCTTCTGTTAATTCAATACGCAACCAGTCTGATGCTTGATTTTCATGTAAAATATTGCCATTATCCCATAACATATTTGGCGAAGTCATCAATCTAACATTGCATGGAGCAGTCCTGTAAGTAGTTCCATTCGGTGCAGAAATAGCCACCCCATTTCGCAAGGTTTCTAATGTGGCTTGACTTACTTTATTTTTTACTTGAACCAAATAAGTTCTTACATGCGGACGTGTTCCCTGAAATAATAATTTTGTGACTTTTTTATTTGTTGTCAATAGTAATAATCCTTCTGACATTTGGTCTAGTCTTCCTATAGCATGTGTGCCTTCTGGAAATTCAAAATCAATATCGGTGAGTAATTTTACAGTATGTGTGCTTACAAACTGCGACACCATATTCATTGGTTTATTCAATAAAAAATAACGGTGTGCATTCATAGCAGCAAATTACTTAATATTGCTTATGGAACAACCGCATAAAGATCCATTGCACGGGAAAACACTCGCCTTTATTGTAGAGGAACTAGAGCGTCATTTTGGATGGGAGGACTTGGGGCAACATATTCCAATCAACTGTTTCAAATCAAATCCAAGTATTCAATCCAGCTTAAAATTTTTACGCAAAACACCATGGGCTAGAAAAAAAGTAGAGGATTTGTATATCCGCATGGTGAGCTAAGCTACATAAAGGACTTTAGTTTTTCTGAAAGCACATTGGCCGGTTGCACCCCTGGCTGTCGCCAAACAATTTCGCCATTTTTAAAAATAGCTAAAGTAGGCACACTGCTGACTTGCAATTGAGCTGCCAATTGTTGATTTCGATCCACGTCGATTTTTACAATGCGCACCTGATCCCCCAATTGTTTACTAACCTGTTCTAGAATAGGTTGCATCATTTTACATGGACCACACCAGGTAGCAAAAAAGTCAACCAATACAGGCTTATCGCCTTTTATGATGGTTCCGAATGTTTCTGTATTTGACATAATCGTATTATTTATTTTATTTCTGTAAAATCAACTTCATCTGCTTTTTGAACTGAACGATACCTTGGAGCTACGCCACAACCAGATTGATAACCACAACCCACTTTATATTTGGCACTTACCAGTGAAAATAAAGCAAACATGGCACCAAATCCACCAGCTACGATATCCTTTGTTTGGATACCTACAATGATCATTGCTCCACTCATTGCCAATCTAAACATCAACACCCAGTCTATTTTATTGAATATTTTTTTCATAATTAATATTTATAGCACAAAATTAAAACTAGTTAATACGCTTTTGAGTGATAAATATCACCGAATCTATCCTCTATTTAATTGATTTTTACAAAACAATTTAAAATAGAAAGACTATGTTCGGATTCTTAAAAAACTTATTTGGGCCTAAGGCCAATTTTAAAGCACTCGTTGAAGCGGGGGCAATAATCATTGATGTACGCACTCCACAAGAGTTTGATGCTGGACATATTAAAACTTCAAAAAATATCCCCTTACAAACTATTCAAAAAGCGATTCCAGAATTGAAAAAATCTGGCAAAGCAGTCATCACTGTTTGCAGATCTGGCTCAAGAAGCGGCATGGCAAAATCTATCTTAAAATCAGCAGGAATTGAAGTGTACAATGGTGGTCCTTGGAATGTATTGAGGTCTAAAATCTAAAAAAACTGTTATGCTTTTATCTTTTATTAAAAAAAATCAACGTAATCTTTTAGGTGTTTTAGTTGGCGCACTAGCAGGATGGCTGTATTGGTACAGTATTGGTTGTAGTTCAGGAACTTGTGCAATTACCTCAAAACCTCTCAATAGTTCACTTTATGGAGCATTGATGGGTTATTTAATAGCTGGCCTGTTCCAAAAAAATGCCACATCAACACATTAGTAGATTAAACTTTGGATTGATTGGTTTGTCTTAGTATTGAATTAACCCAACTAAGCAACCTAAATAATGCCTATGCGATTACAGTCCATCATTTTAGTAAATCTATCCGCTGCTATATTTTGTATGTTAGGTTGCTCAAAAAATGACGCATCGACAAACACAAATCCTGTTTCAAGTTCGGTGACAACAACTACTCCTTCAAGCACAGTCGTTGATCCATACGCTGCGATCAAAATAGCTTTTGGCAATTCAATTGATCCAAATAATTTAGAAAATTATGCCAACCAAGGCCAACCTTCCTATATTTTAAAAAATAATGTAGGCGTCAATACCATAACAGATAAAACAGCTACATTAGGAAGAGTCTTATTCTATGATAAAAATTTAAGCATCAACAATACCATCTCTTGCTCGAGTTGTCATAAACAGCAATTTGCATTTGGGGATACTGCTTTGGTAAGTGCTGGTGTGGAAGGCGGATTGACTGTTCGTCATTCTATGCGTTTGATCAATACTAGATTTGCGAATGAAGCTAAATTTTTCTGGAACGAAAGAGCTGCTAGTCTAAATACACAAACCACTATACCTATAAAAGACCATCTTGAGATGGGATTTAGTGGTGAAAACGGAAGAGGCAATTTCGAAACACTTATAAGTAAACTGAGTACGATCAATTACTACAAAGAGTTATTTAAGCTTACTTACGGAGATACGATGGTAACAGAAAATAGAATTCAAACTTCATTGGCTTCTTTTATTAATAGCATTCAATCTTTTGATTCAAAATATGATATAGGTAGATCACAAGTGAATAATGACAATCAGCCTTTTCCAAATTTTACTGCTATAGAGAATCAAGGGAAAAATTTATTCATTACTGCACCTGTTTTTAATGCAGCTGGTCTAAGAACCACTGGAGGTTTAGGTTGTAATGTATGTCACAATGCACCTGAATTTGATATCGACCCAAATACATTAAACAACGGCATCACTGGTGTTGCAAATACGACTGGAGGATTAGATATTAGCAATACCAGAGCACCAAGTTTAAGAGATTTGACCAATGCTGCTGGTGTTGTAAACACCCCAATGATGCATACGGGTGTTTTAAGAAGCTTGAGGGCAGTGATCAACCACTACAATACCATTAATTTGAATCCTAGAAATACCAACCTAGATCCAAGATTAAGGCCAGGTGGCAACGGACAAAATTTAAATGTAACAGAGGCTGAAATTGCAGCAGTGGTGGCTTTTATGCAAACCTTAGGTGGGACGAATGTATATGTCAATAAAAAATGGAGCAACCCATTTTTAAATTAGTCTGCAATTTATTTTAACACTTCTTGCAGTGATTTTTTGGACCATTTTTTTGTTACGGTAATCCAATCGGAAGTATGACTTTTGATATTTGATAAAATATCCCAGGCCTCTAACATTAATCCTTTTTTTGGTGCAGGATCTTTTTTGTCTTTATTCAATTCAATTTTACCTACAATCTCGCCATTTAATAAATACACCGTTTGATCAATAATTTTTCCAATTACTTTATTGTCATTGCCAAAAAAACAATCACCTATTAAAAGGCCAATTACTTTTTCTCTTTTCTTATTTAAGATCATCATATTTTGAATATAGGCTACTGTCTCTTTTTCTTGATCTAAAATTTTATACATGACTATTTATTTTTTTAGTTTGTTTAATTAAATGTGCAACAATATCACTTGTAGAATGTGTTAGCTCTAGTTTTACAGGCTGATTGTGATTTATCCAGTCATTGAATATAGAATGAAAATCTTGATCTATATGCATTAAAACTTTTACACCTAATTCGGACAATGCTGCAGCATTAGATAATTGTTCGTAATGTTTAGCTATAGGAATACTCAAAACTTTTTTATTCAAGTACATTGCTTCGGCAGGTGTTTCAAAGCCCCCACCAGTTATAACCGCGTGAGCACGTATCATACTTTTTGTAAATCCACTATTACTTATTGGAAAATATATGATATTCTTATAATTCTTAATTGTTTTCACTTCAGCGGTGAAAACCTCAAAGTGATACTTAGACTCTCGCAATAAATAAGGAGCTAAATATTGAATTGAATAGTGTGGTAAATATACTGCAATATGCCCGTCGTCAATTGGCGTTGCTTCAATGATTTCCTGTTTAATAATTGGATTAAACACATTTTGGTCGTAGGCTTTAAAATGTAGGCCTAAAAAATGTGTACTACGTACAAAGTATTTTAAAATGAATTCTCCAATTGGATTTTTAAAAATCGCTCGTGGCGTTTTATTACTCTGGAAACTTGCTTGATGACCAAATTGTACACTTTCCTTTTGCTTAAAAAAACAAGCCAAAGAAGTAACAAAGTCAAAATCATTAATCACTAAATCGTATTTGTGAACTGGAAGCCTATAGGCATCCAAGAAAATTTTTAGAGAAAAAGATTTAATAATTTTTAAATAATCCAAGCCGCCATTAGATTTATAAAATAAACTAATCCCTTTACTTCGGCCAATTACTGGCAGCTCCGTTTTGAGTGCAGTATTTGAGCCACTAATAAAAAAATCGACATTGCCGTATTCTTTTAAGAATGGATAAAGCTGAATAGCTCTACTTATATGACCGTTCCCAGTACCTTGTACTGCATATAAAATATTCATTATAGAGAAACTTGAAATGCTACTTCGTTGGTTAATACATTCAACTCTTCTTGTAAATGCACAATTTTAATTCGTTTTTTAGCATCTTGCTGTTCAAACTGTTTAGGGTCATAATGGTATAAAGTCCAGTTTTTTTCAGCATATTCCAAAGCAGTTAAATTCTCAATCCAATCTCCGCTATTTAAATAAGTAACTGTTCCTTTTTCAGATGTTACCAGCCTTTGTTGTGGTTGATGGATGTGCCCGCAAATCACATATTTATAGCCATTCTCAATGGCTAATTCAGCAGCAGTTTGTTCAAAGTTATTAATCCAAGACACTGCTTTTTTAACTCCATTTTTTACTTTTTTGCTAAGGCTCATTTTTTCACGACCAAATAATGCACACATAAAATTCACAAAACTATTGATTAGTATAAGTAAATCATACCCATAACCCCCTAGCTTTGCTAATAGCTTAGCACTTCCCTTTGTCGTTCTATCAAATACATCACCATGAAATACCCAGTTTTTCTCTCCATTTATTTCAAAAACAATTTTATCTGTAAGTTGAATATTGCCCATTTCAAAATGGCCATATTTCCTTAATGCCTCGTCATGGTTTCCTGTGATATACACCACCCTAGTTCCTTTACTAGCCATACTAAAAATTTGCTTGATCACCGCCATATGACTTGCTGGGAAAAAACGCTTGTTGAATTGCCAGATATCAATAATGTCACCGTTGAGGATTAAAGTCTTTGGATCTATGCTTTTAAGATAGTTAAGCACTTCTTGTGCATGACATCCAAAAGTACCCAAGTGAATATCACTAATGACGCATACATCAATTGAACGTTTATTCATTCTTAGTTTGTTTGAATAAAGTACGCAGTTCGATGTGAATTGAATATTTCCTTATTGTTAACTTAATATTAATTTTATTTACCAACTAAAACTCAAATCTGTTATATATTACATTTACTAATTAACAATCAAGTATTTATGAAGCAAAAATACATACCAAGAGATATTAGTTGGTTGAGTTTTAATGCAAGAGTTTTACAAGAGGCAAACGATATTACAGTGCCATTACAAGAGCGAATTCGCTTTTTAGGCATCTTTTCGAATAATTTAGACGAGTTTTTTAGAGTAAGAGTTGCTACACTAAAAAGAATGCTGGAGTTTGTTGAAAAGAAAAAAAGAAGCAATATTGAATTGATTGAATCTCCTCAGGTTATTTTGGATGAAATTCAAAGAGTCGTTTTAAGACAACAAAATGAATTCAATAGGATTTGGCATAATATTTTAAAAGAGTTAAAGCAGAAAAAAATATTAATAGTTGATGATAAACAATTGAATTCAGAACAAAAAGAATTTGTCAAAACCTACTTTGATAATGAAGTAAGACATGATATCATACCATTGATGATCGAAAACTTACCCCAATTACCCTATTTAAGAGATAAAAGTTTATACTTAGCTATAGTAATGGGGAATAAAAACAACGCGTACGAACAAAAATTTTCCTTAATAGAAGTGCCCTCTAGGTCAGTAGGTAGATTTATTATTCTGCCATCAAAAAATGGAAATACAACTTTAATGTTATTAGAGGATCTTATAGAATTTAATTTACCTATAATCTTCTCCCATTTTAAATTTAATCAATTTGATGCACATGTTTTTAAAATTACAAAGGACGCTGAAATAGATTTAGACCAAGAAGTTGGCATGAATTTTATTGATAAAATTTCTAAAGGTATTAAAAATAGAAGAAAAGGCAAGCCAGTAAGATTTGTATATGAAAAAGATATGAATCCTGAAATGTTAGAGTTTTTAATTAAAAAATTAGGGTTAAATAGAAAGAGTAGTATTATACCAGGTGGACACATTCATAATTTTAGACATTTTATGGATTTCCCAGATGTAATAAAAGATAATAGTTACAACAGACCAAAACCTTTTATACATCCTGCATTTAAAAAAAAGGTGATGGTATTTGATATCTTGATGCAAAAAGATGTCATGTTACATTTTCCTTATCATTCATATGATCCGGTAATTGATATGTTACGTGAGGCAGCAATGGATGACACTGTTTTATCTATTAAAATAACTGCCTACAGACTTGCTTCAAATTCAAAAATAATCAATGCCTTGATCAACGCTGCAAGAAATGGAAAAAAAGTAACTGTATTCCTTGAACTTAAAGCAAGATTTGACGAAGAAGCTAATTTAGCATGGAAGACAGTTATGGAAGAAGAAGGCATTACCGTTTTGGTTGGCATTCCTAATATGAAAGTACATGCAAAATTATGTGTGATCCAAAAAAGAGTGAAAAACAAATTGGTGCAATACGGTTTTATAAGCACAGGGAATTTGAACGAAAAAACAGCCAAAGTTTATGCTGATCATTGTTTAATTACTAAGAACATCACTTTAATGAATGAGGCGAATAGAATCTTCAACTATTTAGCGAATTGGCAGCAAGGAGATAAGCCAATTTCAAAAATGAGGAATCTACTCATCTCACCTATCAATATGCGTTCTGCCTTTATTCAATTAATAGATCAGGAGATACTCAATGCACGAAAAGGATATATTGCAGAAATTACAGTTAAATTAAATGCACTTTCAGATAATTTACTATTAGAACATTTATACAAAGCGGCAAAAGCAGGCGTGAAAGTTAATTTAATTATAAGAGGTATTATTACTTTGAAGAAATCTTCTGAAAAGTTCGCGTCTCAAATAAATGCAATTAGTATCGTAGATCAATATCTAGAACATGCCAGGGTGATGATATTTCACAATAAAGGGAATCAAAAAGTTTATATATCTAGTGCAGATTGGATGGTGCGAAATTTAGATCATCGAATAGAAGTGGCTGTACCTATCATAGATCCTACACTTAAAAAAGAGCTGATTGATATCATTCAAATTCAACTAAAAGACAATCAGAAAGCAAGAATACTTGATAGCGAATTAAGTAATAAATATGTACCTTCGGAAAAGGCTACTGCTTTTAAATCTCAAGAAGAGACATATAAATTTTTAAAGGGTAAAAAATAATAACATTGATATTAGCTGCTATAGATATTGGAAGCAACGCCGCAAGACTACTCGTATGTGAAGTAATAAAAACAAGCACGAACACTGAATTTAACAAATTAAACTTAATTCGGATTCCTTTAAGATTAGGTTTTGATGTATTTGAAAAAGGCTATATTGGTTTTAGAAAAAAGAAGATGCTTTTGAATACTATTGATGCCTTTAGTGCTTTAATGAAAGTGTATGAAGTAGACCACTATATTGCATGTGCCACTAGTGCTATGAGAGATGCAAGCAACTCAAAGGAAATAATTAAAGAAATCAAAACCGATACTGGTATTAAGATTGATGTTATTACTGGTGATCTAGAAGCTGAAATCATTTACGAAAATCACATTGCCGAACTACTAGATGCAAATAAAAGTTACCTCTATATTGATGTAGGGGGCGGCAGTACTGAAATAACATTGTACCATAAGGCTGAAGTAGCGTTTCAAAAATCATTTAATATCGGCACTGTGCGACTTTTAACCAATGCTGTTGCTGATGAAACATGGGAGGATCTGAAACAAACTCTTAAAGAAATCTCAAAGAAATACAATAAAATCACTGCTATAGGTTCAGGAGGTAATATCAATAAAATATTTTCAATGGTCAATTCCAAAACTTTAAAGAGTTTACCTATCGAAGTTATACGTGAATTTTATAAAGTACTAGAACCACTTTCTGTAAATGAACGTATGCATACTTATAATCTTAAAAAAGATAGAGCAGATGTGATCGTTCCTGCATTAAAAATTTATGCCAATGCAATGAAGTGGGCCAATATTGATGAAATCCATGTTCCAAAAATTGGATTAGCAGACGGATTGATCAACCACTTATACGAGCAATTAAAATAAAGATTTATTTTCTATAACTGCATTGGAATTTCCATCAATAAAATCTCTGCATTCTGAGTCAATGCTTTCAATTCAAATTGATCAAAGTCTGTAATGCCTAGTGCATCTCTTTCATTTAATTTTTGACCAGCTACTTCAAATTGGCCGTATAATACAAATGCATAGATGCCGTTGCCAGCTTTCTTGATATCATATTTTGCAGTATACTCTTTTTCGAATTTTCCGATATGAAACCAAGCATCTTGATGAATCCAAACACCCGCATCATCTGGATTAGGAGAGAGTACTTGTTGTAATGTATTCAACCGATCTTTTGGATTTAGAGTGATTTGGTCATAACGAGGAGTCACATTTTTTTTATTTGGAATAACCCAAATTTGTAAAAATTTAACTGGCTTATCTTTATTCTTGTTATACTCACTATGCTTTATACCCGTTCCAGCACTCATCACTTGTATATCCCCATGTTTAATGACTGTGTGATTACCCATACTGTCTTGGTGTTCCAAGTCACCTTCTAACGGAATAGAAATGATTTCCATATTATCATGAGGATGCAATCCAAAGCCCATACCCGCTTCTACAAAATCATCATTCAATACACGCAATACACCAAAATGTATTTTTTCTGGATTGTAATAATTTGCGAAACTAAAGCTATGTTTACTGTGTAACCAACCATGATTAGCATCTCCTCTTGAATCTGCTGTATGTAAAATTGTTTGCATAAAATATTTTTTTAAGTTAAATAACGTTAATAGTGATAATCAATTAGTAGAACTAGTCCTCTAATAGCCCAAATTTACCATCGTTGAAGTCATTGAAAGCTTGCACTAATTCCTCTCTAGTGTTCATTACAAAAGGTCCATGTGCTGCAATGGGTTCTCCAATTGGCTCGCCACTTGCAATCAACACTTTTGCATCTTCAGTAGCTTCAATGGTAAAGGACGTTCCTTTTTTATCCATCTCCACAAAATGATCTACTGGTACAACATCTTTTCCATTTACAGTGATACTTCCTTCAATCACAATTAAAAAAGTATTTTGAGTGGCCGGAAAATCAAAATCAACTTTTAACCCTTTTGCTAAAATAGCGTTCTGTAAATGGACTTCCGTAAAAGTATTAGCAGGACCTTTTTGGCCTTTATAACTTCCTGCAATCACTTCCACATAGCTTTTACCATCCTCTAAAAATATTTTAGCCATTTGATCATTCGTAATGGCTTGATATTTTGGCGCTGACATCTTATCCTTAGCAGGTAGGTTTACCCAAAGTTGTACCATTTGGAATTCACCACCAGTTTTAGCAAAATTTTCTGCATGGTATTCTTTGTGCAATAAACCAGATGCTGCAGTCATCCATTGTACGTCGCCTTCATTAATTATACCCGAATTGCCAAAACTATCATGGTGTGCCACCTGACCTTTATAGGCAATCGTTACGGTTTCAAAACCTCTATGTGGATGCACTCCTACCCCTTTAGGAGTGGGTGCAGGAGGAAAAACAAATTTTGACCCATAATCTAACATAATAAACGGATCCATTCTTTGCATCGAAAGTGCTGGAAAAGAAGGAATAAAATTATGTACTCGAAAGCCATCTCCCACCATATGAGGTGTAGGTGGCGCGTAAATTTTAGCTATGTTTTTCATAAATCAATGTTTAAACATCAAAGTTAGACATTTTCTAGGATAAAAACAAATGCTCCTAATATGAAACCAATAAATGCGATCCAGCTGATGTTTTTTAAGTACCAGAAGAAGTCTATTTTCTCTATGCCCATTACCGCAACCCCTGCTGCAGAACCAATTATAAGCACAGAACCACCAGTTCCCGCTGTATAAGCTAAAAGTTCCCAGAAATAATGGTCTGTTGGGTAGACATTCAAACTATACATACTTTGTAAAGCAGCAACCAAAGGCACATTGTCCAAAATGGAAGACAATAGACCAATTAATACTGCAATAATTCTAATATCACCAAACATTTGATCTAAAAAATGAGCTGACTGTTCTAATAAACCCACTTGTTCCAATGCAGCAATACTCATTAAAATGCCAAAGAAAAATAGAATACTTGGCGTATCAATTTTTTGAAGTGCATGATTGACTGATAATGTTCCTTTTTCCTCAATTGCTTTTTTACTATGAATTAATTCCGTCAAGACCCACATCAAACCCAAACTTAAAAGCATACCCATATAAGGTGGTAAATGTGTGATTGTTTTGAAGACAGGTACAAATAACAAACAACTTATGCCTATAAAAAAAACAAGATTTCGACTAAATGAATTTGCTATAAAATTTTGATTGGTTGCTGTGACGGGCAATAATTCAATACGTTCTTTAATCCTATAACTTATGATGAAAGTAGGTATAGCCATACAAGTAAAACTAGCTAAAAACGTTTCTTTAATGATATTCATAGGCGTGATTTGATGTCCAATCCACAACATTGTTGTTGTTACATCTCCTATTGGACTCCATGCTCCACCTGCATTTGAAGAAATTATGACTAATCCAAGCAATTGCCATTTTACTTTTTTTTCTTTCACCAATTTATTAATGATCGAAATCATTACAATGGTACTTGTTAGATTATCTAGTACTGCAGAAAGAAAAAAAGTGACCAAAGAAATGGTCCAAATTAGTTTAGTTTTATTGGTTGTTTTTATTTTTTCTGTGATGTTTTGAAAGCCGTCGTGCGCATCTATTAATTCTACAATGGTCATAGCGCCTAATAAAAAAAAGATAATTTCAGCAATGCTGCTTAAATGATGACTTAAACGCTCAATGGCGTTATCCTTATAGGCTGGGGTTATCACGATTATGGTCCAACAAAGCACCGCAGTAATTAATGCAATGGCAGCTTTATTAATTTGTACTGTGTGTTCCATTGTAATAAATACATACCCAATTACAAAGGTAGCAAGCAATAAAAATAGCATAGCAAAAAGGGTTGGTTATAACATTAAAAATACCCAAAAAATTAGGGACTTAAGCAGTCTTTGTAGTATTTTAAAGCTAAAATCGTCATTAAGTCAAGGTCCATTTGTAAAAAAAATTGAAATTTACTTGAATCGTAAGCGTAATCATGAAAAATGTGTTTGATTTGAGGGTTTAATCAAAGCCAATGGAAAAAATCAATATTTCGAAATCTCTTCAGCATCTCTTTAAACTCATTAGATTAGAGAAAAAAGAAATCACCGCATTATATTTATTATCTATCCTTTCTGGATTGATTCAACTTTCACTTCCATTAGGTATTCAGGCTATTATCAATTTTGCATTTGTAGCTACTGGCAGAAAACATTTACCTGCATCTATGTGGGTACTTATTGTACTTGTAGTGGCAGGTGTGTTGTTTACAGGAATGCTAAAGATCAATCAAATGAAGATTGTGGAAAAAATCCAACAAAAGCTTTTCACAAGATACGCGTTTGAATTTTCTCATAGAATCCCAAAATTGAATATAAAATCGATAGACACTTTTCATTTGCCAGAACTTGTAAATCGTTTTTTTGATATACCTACATTACAAAAAAGTATAGCTAAACTACTATTAGATATTCCGACTGCAATCATTCAATTAATTTTTGGTTTGATTTTATTGGCCTTCTATAACTCTGTGTTCATTGTTTTTGGATTTTTCTTATTAATTATATTATACCTAATACTTTATATATCCTCTCCAAAGGGTTTTGAGGCGTCTTTAGCTGAAAGTGATTATAAGTATAATATCGCCGGGTGGATTCAAGAAATTGCTAGGGGCATAAAGACATTTAAATTTTCAAATAAATTTAATTTACATCTAGACAAAACGAATCACTTACTAGAAGGGTACCTTTCATCTCGAACGATACATTTTGAAATATTAAAAATACAATATTGGTCGTTGATTGTATTTAAAATTCTTATTACTGCTTCGATGTTAATTGTGGGAGGTATTTTACTTATTCAACAGCAAATTAATATCGGACAATTTATTGCTGCTGAAATTATCATCTTGACAATTTTAAATGCAGTAGAAAAATTGATTGTGAGCTTAGAAACAGTATACGATGTTTTAACAAGTGTAGAAAAGATCAATAAAATAACAGAAAAGCCTTTAGAAGAAGATGGAAGCTTCCATTTCAAAAAAGAAAAAGGAATTTCCATTGAAGCCAAAGGGCTAAGTTTTGGATTTGATGAAATCAAAGTACTTGAAAATATTAGTTTCACCATTGAAGCAGGACAAAAAGTGGCCATCATGGGTGATGGCGACTCTGGTAAAACAGTTTTATTAAGATTATTGACCGGGGCATTTCAGGAATTTGATGGCCATTTGACTTTTAACCAAGTACCTATAAATAACTATAACTTAAATAGCCTTAGAAGTCAAATTGGCATCTATCTTCAAAAACAAGATATTTTTTCTGCTACATTATGGGAGAACTTGACATTAGGCAATCCAAACATCAAAGAACAGGACGTACTTGAGTTATTTAGAATAGTTGGATTGCAAGAATTCTTCAGTACGCTCAAAAGAGGTTTTGACACCGAACTAGAACCTACGGGTAAAAAATTAAGCTCCTCAAATGTTCAAAAATTATTGATCACGAGGGCTTTGTTGAATCATCCTGAAATGTTATTACTCGATGAGCCATTAAAATTGATTGCCGAAGATCAAAAACAAACCTTACAAAATTATTTATTTGGGCTTAAAGACGTTACCATTGTCTTTACTACAAGAGACGAAGAGATTGCTAATAAATGTGACTTAGTGATTGTTTTAGAAAAAGGGCAAATTAAGTCTGTGGTTAAGCCAAGCCAATCAAAATAAACAGTACATGAAAAAAATGCTTGAAAAAATAGAAAAAGAAACTGGGAGAAAATATTCGGCTTTCGAGAATATCTATTCAGTGAATAGCGAACAAAGAATTAAAAATATTTTTATTGGCCTAATTTCATTTGCCGTAATTATTTTATTTATACCATGGACTCAAAATATCAATACATCAGGAGTAGTAACAACTCAGTTCCAAGATCAAAGACCTCAACAAATCAATAGTATTATTCCAGGAAAAATTGTTAAATGGTGGGTCAAAGAAGGTGATTATGTTCAAAAAGGGGATACTATTGTTGAATTAGCAGACACAAAAGACGATTATTTAGATCCAAAATTAATCGAGCGCACAGAAGATCAAGTGAATGCCAAAAAACTAAAAGTGGATTTCTATCAATCAAAAATAGAAAATGCAAAAAATCAGATTATTGCGCTTGAAGAAGGATATAGGTTAAAAGAAGTTGCTGTTAAGAATAAAATACAACAACTAGAAAGAAAAATCTTAATTGACAGCGCAGAATTAACTGCTGCAAAAATTGATTTAGAAATTGGCACTAGTCAAATTAATAGAGCGAATAAACTATTAAATGATGGCGTCATCTCTTTAACTGATTTTGAAAAAAGAACACAAACATTTAACAAAGCAAAAGCTAGTTTTCAGGAAAAACAACAAAAATTCTTAAACTCAAAACAAGAAATTTTTATTACAAGAATTGAACTAAATGGCATTAAACAAGAGTATGCTGATAAGATATTTAAATTAAAGGGTGAGATAGACAACGCCAATAGTGAGCGAAGTTCAGTCATTGCGGAAATTGCAAAAAACGAGAACCAATTAAGCAACTATAGAATACGAGGTAGCCAGAAATGGTTAATTGCACCACAAACTGGACAAATCATTAAGGCTAAAAAAGCTGGTATAAATGAAATGGTGAAAGAAGGCGAAATGATTGTAGAAATTGTTCCAAAAGCATTTTTATATGCAGTAGAACTATTTGTTAAACCTATGGATTTAGCTTTACTCAATATTGGTCAAGAGGTGCGTCTTCAATTTGATGGTTATCCTGCTATAGTATTTTCTGGTTGGCCTAATACAAGCTATGGTACTTTTGCTGGTAAAATAAGCGCAATAGAATCAAATAGAAATGAAAATGGTAAATTTAGAGTACTCATTGTTCCTGATATTACATTAAAAAGCTGGCCATCAAATTTAAAAATTGGCACTGGTGTTCAAGGATTCGCACTATTAAATACTGTACCAATTTGGTATGAATTCTGGCGTCAACTCAACGGATTCCCACCAGATTTTTACACGATTGAAATTAACGGAAAAGACTATAAAGAAAATGAAAAGTAATCTTGTGCGAAATATCATTTTGTTCCTTTTAATCCCTTGGTCTGTATTTGCACAAAATACACTAAGTATTAGCAACACTTTTGATTTAATCAATCAATACCATCCTATTGCCAAACAAGCCAATTTGAAAGTAGATATGTCAAAAGCCGCTTTAATGAGTGCAAGAGGAGCTTTTGATCCAGCTTTTTATTTAAACAATGAACAAAAAACCTTTGATGGTAAAAACTATTTCTATTATAGTAATCCTGAATTAAAAATACCAACATGGTATGGGATTGAGGTAAAAGCAGGTTATGAAAACAATTATGGAGAAAGACTAAGTACAGAAACCACTTTGGGTAAAAGTAGTTACATAGGGGTATCTGTCCCTTTACTAAAGGATTTACTTATTGATAAAAGAAGATCTGATTTAGCACAAAGTAAAGTTCTAGTACAACTGAGTAAAGAAGAAAAACAATTGATTTTAAATGACCTATATCTTGATGGCGCAAGTTCCTATTGGCAATGGGCTTATGCTGTCCAAAAGCAAATGCTATTTTCAGATATTTTGAAGAACTCAAAAAATAGACTTGACTTTATTAAAAAATCATTTCAATCTGGCGATAGAGCTGCTATTGATACAGTTGAAGGTTTGCTTCAGCTACAGAATATCATGAATCTTCAAAGTCAAGCTTGGGCTGAACAAATAGAAGAACAAAGTAAATTAAGTAATTTTTTATGGGATACGAAGCAGCAACCTTATGAATTAAACGAAACTATAACACCAGATAGTAGCTGGTTATTGGTTGATTTAAATCAAATCGAAATGCCCACTTTATTACAGGTTATTGAAGAGGCTACTCTTACACACCCGAAAATAAAATTAGTTGATTTCAAAACAGCTATGTTACAAATTGAGAAGCAATATAAAACACAAAACCTACTTCCAACATTCAGGGTAAATTATAATTTTTTAAATAAGGGATATCAATTTATAAATCCAATGAGCCAATCCTTGTATACCAATAATTACAAAGCTGGGATTCAATTTGGCTTGCCGCTGTTTCTTCGTCAAGCAAGAGGTGACTTAAAACAAGCAAATATTAAAATTGCGCAGCAAGAAGAAGAAACTAAACAAGTAAAGCTTGAAATTGAAAATAAAATAAAAAAGTATTACGCTGAACTAGTTGCCCTTAAAAATCAACAACTTTTGACCAATCAAAGTGTAGAAAATGCAAAAAAATTATTGGATGCTGAATTTCAACGTTTTGAAATTGGTGAAAGCAGTTTGTTTCTAGTAAATAATAGAGAACTAAAATACATTGAAGTATTACTCAAAAGCTATGAATTAAAGTCTAAATTTTTTAAGACACTCATTGCATTAAATTGGGCAAAAGGTAAGGTATACTAAAATTGCAAGTAGATTAAAAAAAACTACTTTAAAATAGCGCTAATAATTTTTAAATGATGCCTTGTATGTATTGCTAAAAAACGAAAAGTTTGTTTTTGATTTAACTGCCCAAAAATTGGATGCATGAAATACTGATTCGGTTTGCACCCTTTAAGATAATTGATTGCCTGGTAAGTTTGCAAAATACTTTCTTCCAAATATTGTTTAGTCAAATTTGAAGGAGGAATCACTACTTTTGGCGCTTTAGCCTTCCCCCTTGGTATATAGTTGAATAAGAACACCCAAGTCCGAGTGAAATTGAATTTAGCTTTATATAGTAATGGATCTGATTGAGCTACTGTAGCAGTGATTTGCTTTATGACCAATAAACTGTGCTCTATATGCCAACCTACTGCAACTGTAGATACAGTCGCATTTGATTTATCCATATCCTTTAAATAGGTTGCAAGTTGTTGCACTTGCTTAATTAATTTATCCATTTAAACACTAGTAAACGTGAACTAATTTTAAAATTCTATAATAAAACCAACAGTAGGAATAAAAGTACCTTCTGCATTTTCTAAAAAATAAGGTATTGCGTTGCTACCATTTAATTGCACTGGCTGACCGTTATTACTCATGAATGCAGAGTTATCGGCTTTTCTTTTAAAAGTGTATTGCGGCGCACCAGTACTTTTTGATGCATAGAAATTCTGTACATCTATATAGAAGTCAAAAGTAGTTTTTTTATAATTCCATTTTTTATCTAGTCGAAGATCACCTGAATGAAATGGTTTTAACCTCAAGGAATTTACCTTATCATAATCAAACACCCCCGAACCTAAACTTAAATAATTTAACCTGCTTTGCTCAAGATTATATGGCGTATAGGGCGCAGCGCCTTGATACCTAAACTTAATCCCTAATTCCCAGTTTCTTGGTAATTTATAGCCCATCGTGGCGCTTATTAAATGCCTATTATCCCAACTAGCTGGTTTAAATTGCTTGTTCATACCCGTAAACTCACTCCAATACAAGGTATAACTTAGTACTCCAAAGAATTTTTCAGTCAATTTTTGTTGAGCGAAAAATTCAAAACCATAAGCTTTTCCTTTTCCATCTTGCTGAATTGGTTCATTACCAATTGCACCAAATTCAATACCCTTATTGGCAAGACTTATTTTATCTAAAATACTTACTGGGTAATTATTATACCCTTTATAAAATCCTTCAAATGTGAATCTAGTAGTACTAGACGGCAAAAATTCAAAGCCAGCAACATAATGATTGGACTGAATGTATTTACCAGGATTCGAAATGCCATTGTTACTATAAGCTAGTTGAGTATAACTTGGAAGGCGATAGTATGTGCCATAACTTGCACTAAAATTCCAAGTAGTACTTAAAGCATAACTTAAACTTATTCGAGGACTCAATTGATCCAATGGGTTTTGACTACTTGCACTAAAGCTATTTGCATCAGCTCTTAGACCTGCGCTCATTGCTAATCGATTATCAAATAACCTTGTGCCTACTTGAGTAAATGCACCATATCTTAAAAAATTAACATTATCATTTGTATTAAATGTTACTCCTTCCTGTATTAAATTACCAGCACTGTCTTTTAAAGCTGGTCTAAATAATTGAAAAAAGGAATTATTAAATTGAACATATTGCGCGACAATTCCATAACTCAAACTAATATTTTGAATATTCTTTGTCACATCAAATCTCAATTTATTTTCTGTCTCATTACTTCTTATTTGGTAAGTTCGACTCAGATCTGATGGCTTTTCATTATCCTCATACCTATCTGCACGATTATCTAATGTATTTCTGCTTAAGGATAGATTCCAATATCCGTCTTGAACAATTTTTTTCAAAGAAAGTCCAATAGTATAGTTCCATTGATTAATCAAAGGATTACTATTAATTGCAAATAATTTTTCTGGTGTAGCTTCCCTAGGTGCCGCCAATTTAAAATCATCTATTGCAGCAAGGCCTAAAACAGTTAAAGTAGTTTTATCATCAATTTTAGTGGTGGTCTTAAATTGATAGTCCCAATAATTTGGGCGAATAGGCAAGTCCAATGCTTTAAAGAGTAATTCTAAATAACTCCTTCTTACAGAAGCTAAGAAAGTAGTCTTTTTTGAAAGTGGCCCATCTAATGTAGCAGCCACTTCTGTTCCACTTAATCTAAAATTACCTTGTAGTTTATTCGGGTTGCCATTTTTTTGTCGAAATTGAAAAACACTACTTAATGCATTATCATATCTTGCATCAAATGCAGAAGTGCTCAACTTGACGTCTTGAATAAAACTTACATTCAAAATACCTTGCGGACCACCCCCGCTTCCTTGCGTACTAAAATGATTGATAATAGGCACTTCGATCCCATCTAAATAAAAAACATTTTCACTCGGCGCACCACCTCTAATTATGATGTCATTTCTAAAAGTACCTCCCGCTGCACCACCCCCAACACCTGGCAGAGATTGTATCACTTTACTGATATCAAAGTTCCCACCCGGATTAGCTTTAATTTCCTCTGAAGTAAGTCTCTGTATACTCAATGGACTTTCTAGCGTAGTTGCCTTAGCTGTATTTCTTCTTCCAGTCACAGTAACCGTATTCAGTAAATTAACAGACGGTTCTAATTCAATAGTTAAAACATTTTCATTGCCAGAGGTGACAATAACATTGGTTAATAATTTATCTTGAATTCCTATGCCAGTTATTTTGATAGAATAAGCGCCAGGTAATAAACTCGTAAATCTAAAGGCCCCATTGCTATCAGAAATAAGCTTGTCGGATCCAGGAGTCAGGGCTATAAGTAAACCTGACATATTTTGTTGTGTCTTTCGATTCACTAAAACCCCACTTAATTTTCCAGTATTTTGAAATTTAGATTGTGCATTTGTTTCATTTAAACAAGAAACAATTGCAAATACCATGAAACCCACTCGTAACCAGTTCATATACTTCTATTTTAAAATTCAAGTATAAAACAATGTAAACGAGTATTTTGTTTAATGAATTAGACCTAAAACTATATTTTATTTGAAATATGATCTAAGACCTGAAAAGCTGTTTCAGCCATTCGGTTGCCTTTATTGTCAAGCAAGGGGTTTACTTCAGTGAATTCTATACAAACAACTTTATTACATGTTAGTAAGGTGTCAAAAAGGTTTATGATTTCTTCTGGGAAAAATCCAATGGGTACAGGCGTTCCTGTACCAGCAGAAACATGATCACAATCCATAGAATCCACATCAAATGAGATATAAATGAGATCACAGTCCTGCAATCGATTTAGAGCTTCTTTTACACAAACTTCAAGCCCTCTAAACCTAACTTCCTCAACTTTATAGAATTTAATATTTTCATTTTCAATCACTTTTGCCTCAGCAGATTCAAAATCTCTTAATCCAAAATAAACAAGGTCATTTGATTGAATTTTTTGAGCTGAGATACCAATTTTTTTGAGTCGCTCCCAATGCAATTCTGTCGTTTTACCTGGCTCATTTATTTTGCATGGTAAATTGTCTTGCCATAGTGCGGCAGCTAAAGGCATACCATGTATATTGCCTGAGGGAGAAGTGAATGGTGAATGTAAATCTGCATGTGCATCTATCCAAATAACACCTAGTCTTTTACTTGGGTCAGCCGCTTTAATACCACTCATTGTTCCTAAGGCAGATGAATGATCCCCTGATAAAACAATTGGGAAAAAACCTTCTTTAATCGTTGCTTTTACTACCTCTGCAACGCGCTGACATTGTTCAACGACATGCTCAATTCTTTTGGCAAAATTATTATTGTTTTTATTGTAGATGGTTTCGTTATGTGTTTCAACATCTACAAATAAATGACGATGAAAAAAATCATTATTTTGATTAATAGCAGCAATTTCAATAGCATCTATACCCAAGTCTGAGCCCCTTGTTCCTGCCCCAATATCGGATCTATTTTTAACTATTTTAATCGTCTTCATCTCGGACATTTTAAATACAAAACTACCGAATATAAATGGTTCTAGAAATAGAACTTAGCTTGAAATTATTGCCAATTGAAATTTTACCTAATCGATATGGATAATTACTTCCATCTGAAAATTCAAACATAAAATTAAAGACACCTACGAAATCATCAACCGATCTTGTCTTAAAGCTGAAGTTGATTAAGCTACTTGTGATAGAAGATTTATTGATGGATGTTTTTAGTAAATCCATTTGAATGGTTCTAACATCTCCAATATCCATACTACCTAGTAAGCTATGTATTGCATATTTTTCACTTGATTTACTTGGTTTTAGGCTAATATCAATAGAAGAAGCAAATAGTAAGGGATCTTGAACATCAGTAACATCTATTGTAATACGCGTTAAGTAAACCTCAGACTTACTCGTGTCCACTTGCGCGTTTGAATACATCGTTAATAAGATAAAAAGAATCAAGCTATAGTATTTCATAGCCTTAAATATAAACTAAATAGTATTGTAAATTGAAGCAGAATAGTTATAGATTCCCTAATTTACAGGTATGAAAAAACTATTTCTTGCGCTATTTGTACTTATGGTAATGAATGTAAGTGCAGGCACTGTTGATACTTTACAAATTTATAGCCTCCATTTAAAAAAATCAACCAAAGTAGTTGTTATCCAACCAAATACTACTCATAGCAATCAAACAGGCTACCCAGTCATTTATCTTTTACATGGTTATGGGGGTGACTATGGACAATGGAGTAAGATTTCCCCTCAATTAGCAAAAACGGCAGATGACTTAAAATTAATCTTCGTTTGTCCTGACGGTGGAAAAGGAAGTTGGTACTTTGATAGTCCAATAGATAGTTCAATAAAATACGAATCTTATATCACAAAAGAGTTAGTACCGTATATTGATAAGCATTTCCCTACAAAGGCTGAAGCTAAGTCGAGAGCGATCACAGGTTTAAGTATGGGCGGACATGGTGCACTTTATCTAGCAACAAGACATAATGATTTATTTGGAGCAGCAGGTAGTACTTCTGGAGGGGTTGACTTTAGACCATTTCCAAAAAACTGGGATATAAAAAAAGCACTTGGTGAATATGAATTAAATAAAGATAGATGGTACGATAATACGGTAATGCGCCAAGTTGAATCCTTATCAAATAAACAATTAGCAATTATTATTGATTGTGGTATAGATGACTTTTTTATGCCGGTAAATCGTGCTTTACATGAAAAATTACTTCAATTAAAAATTGACCACGATTATATTGAGCGCCCCGGAGCACATACCTATAGCTACTGGAGTGGGAATATAGATTATCAGATCATGTTCTTCAATAAATTTTTTCAAGTACAAAAACCTTTATAAAAATTACTTTAAAAATCTATCGATAACCTTTTTATCTGGTAACATGCAGGTTGCTCTTTTGCCAAAAAGTATGTACCTGTATTTAGCAATAAGGTCATAGAAAAAATTGCTCAAAGATTTTGGAATATACTTTAAATACCTAAATAACCCTGGCCATCCTGATAAATGATTCGCTATTCGAATGATCGCATCCGTCTTTGTATAGATCATTTGATCTTCTATTAAAATGACTGAATTGAAAGCCTGTTGATTTAGATCAAATTGATTTAAAATAGCTTTGGCTTCTTCAGATTCGGTTGTTGCAAACTGAAAAAAAGCTGCTTTATCGTATCTTAAAATTATATTAACACTATGATTGCAAAAATTACAAACTCCATCAAATAAAATAATTCGTCTCATATTATTATTGATTAAGCACGTTTTTGATAACTCAAAACAGCCCATGTATTAATGACAATTGCATATACAATCATCGTAATAAATTGCTTACTAGTATCTATTATGCTACTTCCTTTTAACACAACCATACGCATTACTTCAATAAAATATGAAATAGGATTTAATCGAGTAAACCACTTAGCCCAATTAGGCATACTATCAATACTCGTATACAATCCTCCCATCAAAACAAAAATCATCATTAAAAAGAAGGTCACCAACATGGCTTGTTGTTGATTTTCTGAATAGGTGGATATCAATAATCCGATGCCTAGAATAACCAATAGGTAAATGGCAGCAAAAAGATATAAGGTAAAATAAGAACCTAATGGTATAATGCCATATACCAACCATGCAATCAAGAAACCAACACTGATAACCACTAGTCCAATGATCCAAAATGGAATTAATTTACCCAAAATAAAATGTGTTTTTTTTATTGGGGTCACATTGATTTGTTCAATCGTACCCATTTCTTTTTCTCGGACAATATTAATTGAAGATAAGTTCATTCCTACGATGGTAATTAATAAAACCAAGATACCTGGGACCATAAAAATTTTATAGTTCATTCTAGGATTGTACCAATTGGTAGCACTAATTTCAAAAAGAGGTAACTCATTGAACCTGCCCGGGGTGATGGTTTGTATTCTAAAATCTGCATTATAAGCTTGTACAATATTGGTCATATATGCCGCACCAAGATTCGCTTTAACACCGTTAATCGCATTGACTGCTAAAAACATTTTAGACTCTTTTTCTTTATATAAATTAGCTTCGAAATTTTTAGGAATTTCGAGAATCAAGTCTACTTTATCGTTTTCTATAAGTTCCATTGAAGCCTCAAAGTCATTGTTGTATTCGACTAATTTAAAATAGTTCGATGCAGTTATTTTCTGCACTAATTTACTGGACACTGAACTATGATCCCTGTCTATTACTGCGATGTTGATATTTTTAATTTCGTAATCAGCTGCCATGGGTAGCGCAATCAGCTGAATTACAGGCATGATAAAAATCACTTTCAGAATAGCAGGATTTCTAAAAATCTGTTTAAACTCTTTTTCGAGTATATACCTTAATGGACTCATGCTAGTCTGATTTTGAATTTTTTAATCGCCATGATAAAAAAGAAAAGCATCATGCCTGTTAAAATAAGTGTCTCCCTCCAAACCAACTTAAGACCAACCCCTTTTATCATCACTGATTTAACAATGATGAAAAACCATTTGGCTGGAATAAAATTAGAGACGACTCTTAATGGCAAAGGCATGTTTTCTATAGGAAAAATAAAACCACTAAACATAACAGTTGGTAAAAACATGGCAACTAATGAAATAAACATAGCCGACTGTTGAGAATCTGTGCCCGCCGATATAAGCAACCCAAGGCCCAATGACACCATGATAAACAAAATACTCTCAGCATACAAAAGTACTAGACTTCCATTAATAGGGACCTCTAAAACAAAATAACTCAGTAATAAAATGGTTGTAATATTAATGATTGAAAGTAACAAGTAAGGAACTGCTTTTGCAATAATGATTTTAATAGGATTTATTGGAGATGCTAATAATATTTCCATATTGCCTAGTTCTTTTTCTCTTACTACAGTTAAGGCAGTCATCATAGTACAAACTAATAACAGGACCATTGCCATTACCCCAGGCACAAAATTATAAGCACCTTTAAGTTGAGGATTGTACATCATCCTAGCTTCGACGTCCATCTTATAAGGTAATAAATTATTAGGATTCAACTCCTTTTGAAAATCTTGAATAATGACTGATAAATAATTAGTTAATGCAGTTGCTACATTGGGATCTGTTGCATCTGCAATTATTTGAAGTTGCCCTTTGTTTTGATTAACTATACTTGGGTCAAAATCACTAGGAATAACTAGTGCTATTTTAACCGCGCCTTTTTTAAAATATTTATTTATCTGACCAGCATCCGAACTTTGACTATATATTTCAAAATAGCTGCTTGATTCAATCTTTTGTACCAATTTAGTAGCAACCACCCCTTCAGATTGATTTATAATGCCAATTCTTGTATTTTTAACTTCATTGGTTAACGCAAATCCAAATATAATTATTTGCACCATTGGCATTGCCAATAGGATGAACATAGTTCTTCTGTCTCTAAAAATATGATAAAACTCTTTGACTATGAAATGGTAAAACTGCTTCATGCTATTCGGTACGTTTTGCTTTTCTTGCAAGATGAAGAAATACTTCATCCATGCTTTGTACATTAAATTGCTGCTTCAAATTTGCAGGCGTGTCAAGTGCCTCTATTTTCCCGTCCACCATTATAGAAACCCTATTACAATACTCTGCTTCATCCATATAATGTGTAGTGACAAAAACAGTGATGCCATTTGCAGAGGCATCATAAATTAGATTCCAGAATTCTCGTCTAGTAATGGGATCTACTCCTCCAGTTGGCTCGTCGAGAAAAACAATTTTGGGTTCGTGAAAAATAGCCACCGAAAAGGCAAGTTTTTGCTTCCAACCTAAAGGCAATTGACCCACCAATTGATCTGCTTCTTTTTCTAAATCCAATTGTGTTAATAAATGTTTGGTTTTTTCTACAATTCTAGAAGGTGATATGCCATAAATACCTGCATAAAATTTAATATTTTCTTTAACAGTCAAGTCTTCGTATAGTGAAAATTTTTGGCTCATGTAGCCAATATTTTTTTTGATAGATTCATTTTCAATAAAAACATCAAACCCTGCAACTTTCGCTGATCCACTCGTTGGTAGAGATAACCCACAAAGCATTTTCATTGCAGTGGTTTTGCCCGCTCCATTGGCACCTAAGAAACCAAATATTTCACCCTTCCCAACTTCGAAGCTTATTTCATCAACTGCCTTAAAATCTCCAAACTGTTTGGACAACTTTTCTACTATAATTGCTTGCTTAAACATGGCTTCTCATTAAATCAATAAATACATCTTCAATATTGGGAACAATTTTTTTCATTTCAGCTTCTTTCGGAACTTGAACCGTTGCATCAATTTGCCTCATAACAATGTGATGAAATTCTCCAAATGGATATACATGCTCCACCGCAGGGTCCTTCTCAAGTTGCTTTAATAATGGTAACATATTATCTGATTTGATCGCATAAATAGATTTATTAAAGCCTTCAATAATATGCTGAGGTGTATCAATACCTAGTATCTTCCCCTGTTGTATTAAAGCTACTTGATCACAAAGCGTCGCTTCATCCATATAAGGTGTAGATACAATGATTGTAATTCCTTCTGCTTTAAGCAGCTGAAGCATTTCCCAAAACTCTTTTCTTGATACCGCGTCCACTCCAGTTGTTGGCTCGTCTAAAAACAATATAGTTGGACGATGAATCAACGCACAACACAAAGCTAACTTTTGCTTCATTCCACCTGATAATTTTCCCGCGCGTCGATCTTTAAAAGGTGCAATCTGGATATACAAGTCCTTTATCAGATCATAATTTGCTTCAAATGTTGTCTCAAATAAACTTGCAAAAAATTCGATATTTTCTTGTATCGTTAAGTCAGTATACAAAGAAAATTTACCCGGCATGTAACCTATACGTTGTCTTAGCATTTTGTATTCATTCTTTACATCCAATCCATCTACCCATACTTCGCCATTATCAGGTAAAAGTAAAGAAGTTAAGATTCTAAATAAGCTCGTTTTACCTGCACCATCTGGGCCAATCAATCCAAACAAGCTACCCTCAGTTACTTCAAAACTTATTTGGTCAAGTGCAACTGTCTTTTTTTTACCAACAACATAAGACTTAGTTACATTGTCAACTATGATGGCTTTATAATTAGAACTTAACTTCGCCATACATGCCAATTTTAAGTAAGCCGTCATTTTTAACTAACACCTTTACAGCATAAACTAAATTAGCACGTTCATCTTTTGTTTGAATCGTTTTAGGTGTAAATTCTGCTTTTGATGCTATTGCAGCAATTTTTCCAGTAAGTTCTGTATAATTCTCTTTATCCTTATCAACTAAAACTTTCACCGTTTGGCCAATTTTTATTGACGACAACTGATCGCCTGTTACATAAACCCTTAAAGTTAAGGTTTCCAAGTTGGCGATTTTATACAATGGCTTGCCTGAACCTACAATTTCTCCAGCTCTAGAATAAGTAGTCAATACTACCCCACTGATTGGGTTGATTATTTGCGATTTGTTGATTAAATCCTGCACCTGATCCATTCTTTTTTGCAAAGGATCACTTTCACTAAGCACTGTTCTGTTCTGTGTACCTACACTAGATTGCTGTACTTTTATTTGTTGCTTTGTTACCTGAATTTGTTTTTCCAATGACTCTATTTGAAAAACAATATCATCGTATTGTTTTTTTGTTGCAGCATCGCTTTTTAATAGGTTTTCGACCCTATTTTTTTCATAGTTTAGATTCTTTAATTGTGCATTTTGAACTTCAATTTGGTCTTTAAGTAATGCAACCTGCGGTGCCACATCCATCAATTTTTTTCCTAAGGCATGCATGCTGGCAGCTAATTGTGCTTTTTGTAAAACAAGATTAGATGTATCTATTTTTGCAACAATTTGATTTTGTACCAAGCTATCCCCTTCATTGATATTAAAAAATACCAATTTACCCGGAAGCTCAGATGCCACCATCACTTCTTCTGCTTCAAACACACCTTGTGCGTCAAATTTAATACTAGAACCTGTACAGCTAAATAAAGCAATTGAAATAAATATTAATAAATTATTTTTCATATGTCTAATTTTTCCCTTTAATTAATTGAAATTGTATTTTTGATTGAATGAGTTGAGTTTGATGTTGCACTAAAGCTTGACTAGCTAAATCGTATTCATTTATTTCTTTTAAAAAATCATTTGCGGTAATCACGCCATTATTTAATTGAACTAAACTTGTATTTTTAATTTGCATTCTTAAAGCAATAATTTCCTTGTCTGATTGGATTAATTTTTCAAGTTTTATGATTTCATCCATTTGTTGTTTTAACTGAACACGATTATTTATTGCATAATTTTCTTTTTCATTTTTTACTAATGCAGCCTGATTGTTCAATATTTCTTTTTCTTTTTTAGCAGTATAGTAACCACCTAAAGACCATTGAAGCTTTACACCACCAATACTAAACCATTCAAAATCATTTTTAAGCATATTCAATCCTGGCTTACCATAGCCGGTTTGGACAAATGCCCCTAGTTTCGGATTAGTTCTAGCATTGATAAGCCCTATTTGTTTTTCAATATTTGAATGCTGCGCATCAAATAACAATAATTCTGGCCTAGAAAGTGTCATATCAGACATGTTGATTACTACATCCTTTGGTGTTTCAAAAGAAACATTGTTTGAAATAGTGATATTTGCCAATAATTCTAATGCGTCTAAAACAATTCGTTTTGCAGTAATTGCCTCTTCTAATTTTTGTTTGTTTTTTAAAAGCTGTGCTTTGATTTGTAAAACATTATTGTTAAAAACAAGGCCGTTCTTATACAAAGCTTCAATTTTTTGTAATGCGTTTTCAAGATCTTTTTGTATTAAGTTATTTTGTTTGATAACTTCATTGGTATACAACACAGTGCAATAAATTTGCGTGACACGCTCTTTTAATTTATATATATCTACTTCATTTTTAAGCAACTCAAATTGTGCACCTGCTTTAGCTACAGCTTGCATTTTCTTATTTAATCCGCCGTCGTAAATAATTTGTTGTAATTCAGCTGTAGCTTTGTACTGATCCTTTGAAAGGGGATTTGCCTTAAATCCTGCAATGGGTAAACTGATACTAGTTACATCAGATTGATAAGTAGCTTGCCCATTGATACTAAATTGAGGATAAAGCGCTTTTCTAATATTCTCAATATTCAATTGTGCAGATTCATTTATAATTGCAGCCTGCTTAATCAAAGGATAATTTTTAATCGAAAGTGCCTCGATCTCCTCTATAGTATAGGATTGTCCCTTCGACATGCCCGAAAGAGCTAAGCCTAATAATAAAAATAATACACGCATCGTTAATTTATATTTTAATTGAATCAATGATAAATTTTGGAACTTCTTTTATTCTTTGCAGCATTAAATTGTTAAACACTTCTTTATCAATCTGCATGCCTACTATAAACATTGGTTTCATAAGAAATGGGAATACACACAAACTCATTATATTCATTATGAGGTGTTGTGGTAATATTGGTTTTATTTTTCCAGCGTCCACTTCTTGATTAATCTGTAATGCCAATTTTGGAAAATCAGGCAAGTCCCCATTAAACATTTGTTGAATAAAAAGCTCGGGCTGTTTATTTATTTCACCAGTCACAAATACAGGTACAAATGGATTTTCTATGGCCATTAAAATATAAGCCTCACATATATTGTTGATTTTTTGATACAAATCCACCTCTTGCGCAATTGCATCTTTCAAAATGGGTGAAAATTTCTTCACCTCTTCAATAAACACTTTTTCAAATAAAAGGTCTTTGTTTCTAAAATAATAATGCAAAAGCGCCTTATTGATCCCAGCTTCATTGGCTATTTCCTGCATTGTAGCTCCATCCTTTCCTTTGAAAGAAAATACTTTTTTTGCGGCGGATAAAATAGCAGATTCAGTTGTAATAGCTTTGTTAACCATATAGTTTAACCAATTGGTTAACAAATGTAAGTAGTTTTATCTTACACGCCAAAAAATGATAAATTGAGCGAAAATTGAACACTAATATCATGAAAAACACCCAAAAATCTTGGTTTTCATTAATTTTTACTTTGTTGACTTCAAGTTCAATTTGCTTGGCACAGCAACATCAAGTCAAAATGAAATCAACTGAGCTAACAACAAACATGAATTCAACAGGGGTCTTTTCATATCAATTGAAATATAAAGACAAACCCGTATTATTGAATTCTAGCATTGGTTTTGAATTATCAAAACCAAATGTATTGCTAAATCGTTTTGATGTGATCAAAATAGATTCAAGTAGTGTCGATCAATTTTGGGTGCCAGTATGGGGCGAACAAGATAGCATTCGTAATCACTACAAAGAATTAGTGTATCATCTTAGAGATAAAGGCTCCTCAAAAATTGAAATCAATTTAATATTTAGAGTATTTGAAGACGGCATTGGTTTTCGTTATGCTTTCCCTAAACAAGAGGCACTTGATTATTTTATTGTACAAAACGAGTTAACCGAATTCAACCTCGGAAAAGACCATACAGCCTTTTGGATTCCTGGCGATTTTGACACCAACGAATACTTATATAATACAACCAAACTTTCTGAAGTAGATGCCCTTAAAGCTGCTGCAAAAGAAAAAGACATAGCGGTAACTTCTCTGGTTAACGACCACACCATTCAAAGTCCATTAATGCTTAAAACAGAGGATGAATTGTATATCAACATCCATGAAGCAGCATTGTTAAATTACCCGGCAATGCATTTGGACTTAAATAAAAAAACATTTAAACTCAGTACTGTATTAGTTCCTGATGCTGTTGGCAATAAAGCATATTTACAAACAGGTGCAGTTACACCATGGAGAACAATTATTATTTCAGACAAAGCAACCGAAGTAATTGCCTCAAAAACCATTTTAAATTTAAATGAACCAACAAAGTTGGAACAAACTGATTGGATCAAGCCGCAAAAATTTATGGGTGTTTGGTGGGAAATGCATATCAATAAAGCAGATTGGAAATTATCAAGTGGCAAACACGGTGCAAGGACAGAAAATGTAAAAAAATATATTGATTTTGCTAGTAAGCACCAATTTGACGGGGTATTAGTGGAAGGTTGGAATGAAGGATGGGAAGATTGGTTTGGAAATTGGAAAGAAGATGTATTTGATTTTGTTACACCCTACAAAGATTATAATATCAACGAATTGAGTAATTATGCTAAATCAAAAGGTATAAAATTAATCATGCACCATGAAACTTCAGGTGCAGTTACTAATTACGAAAGATGGATGGATACGGCTTATCGTTTTATGTTAGCGCATGATATCAACACTGTTAAAACTGGTTATGTAGGAAAAATTATACCAAGGGGTGAGCACCATGATGGTCAATGGATGGTCAATCATTATACAAGGGTGGCAAAGAAAACCAGTGATTATAAAATTATGGTGGCGGCACATGAACCAGTACATCCAACAGGTTTACATCGTACTTTCCCAAACTGGCTTGCGAATGAAGCGGCACGTGGTGCGGAATTTAACAATGCACCAACATTAGGCATACCTCCAGAACATAATACCATACTGCCTTTTACAAGATTAATGGGAGGGCCAATGGATTATACACCTGGACTTTTTCATTTTGAATTAAATCAATTTGATTCTACTAGAACACAGAGGGTATTATCCACTCTAACTAAACAACTAGCTTTATATTTGATTATGTATAGTCCTTTACAAATGGCTGCAGACCTTCCAGAAAACTATGAAGCACATATGGATGCGTTTCAATTTATAAAAAATGTTCCAGTCAATTGGTCAGCAAGCAAAGTGCTTGAAGCTGAACCTGGTGAATTTATTACCATTGCAAGAAAGAAGAAAAATAGCAAAGACTGGTATTTGGGCTCTATAACAGACGAAAAAGCTAGACAACTAGTTATTAATTTAGATTTTTTAGAATTGGGAGAAAGATACATTGCTAGGATATACAGAGATGGTAAAAGTGCTTCATTTGATAAAAATCAAACAGATTATATCATTGAAGAAAAAATGGTGAATTCTAAAAATACATTAACAATACCTGTAGCCAAAGGTGGCGGTACTGCCATTGAATTTATACATAAGTCAAACTAACTAAACATATAAAGATATAAAAAAACTATAGCAGAGATTGACATAATCAAGAATGCGACAAAACCTAAAATATTAGTTGACCTATTATTTACGTGTTTACCCATGATTATTTTATTATTAGAAATATGTAGAATAATGGCAATTAAAATAGGCGCAGTGATACCGTATAAAATGGCAGTATAAATAAGTGCATCAATTGGAGAGATGCCAATATAGTTCAAACACAAGCCAATTAGCAAGGAGATTGAAATTATAACATAAAATCCTTTAGCTTCATGAAATTTTTTATCTAAACCCTGCTCCCATCCAAATGTCTCTGTAAACATATAAGATAAGGATCCACTTAATACAGGTATTGCAATTAAGCCCGTAGCAATAACACCGATGGCAAATAATAAATAAGCCATGTTCCCAGCCAATGGTTTTAGAGCAATAGCGGCTTCTTCGACAGTATTAATTTGATAGACTCCTGCCTGATACAAGACAGTACCTGTCGTCAAAATAATAAAATACATAATTAACCCAGAAAATGTCATTCCAAAATCAACATCTTGAACCATATTGTCAATAATTCTTTTATTAACAACCAACTTCTTTTTTAAATGTTTCATTTCTTCCACTTCCACAGATGACTGCCAAAAAAATAGATAAGGCGAAATGGTGGTTCCAAGAATACCAACTAAAATTGCAATAAAAGATTTATCAAATTTAATGGTAGGGATAAAAGTATTTTTTATAATATCAAATAGATCTTGCTTATACAAAAATGGCACTATAAAGTAGACCATTAAAACAATACATAAGTATTTTAAAATTGATGCCATTCTTGCATAAGGAAGGTAGATGATCATCACTAATAAAAAAATAGTAAAAAAAACACTAAAAAAAGAAGCTTCAATATTTGGGAATAATAAATTACCAACAGCACCCATAGCGGCTATGTCTGCACCAATATTCAAAACGATTGCAGGAAAACTAAACAAAAGCATAAGGTACAAAATGGGTCTCGGATAATGCTTTTTTAAAGTACCCGTTAAACCCATATTGGTTACCAAACCAATTTTTGCACACATCTTCTGTATGGCTGCCATTAATGGAAAAGCAATTATTGCGGTCCACAAAGTAGATAAACCGTAAGCGGCCCCTGCTTGAGAATAAGTGGCAATGCCAGAAGGATCGTCATCACTGGCTCCAGTCACTAATCCTGGACCGATTAGTTTCCAGAACCGCTTTAATCTATGTTTTATCGTATTTTTTTCTTTCATAAAAGAATTTCGATTGAAGAATGTTAAAGTACCTTATTAAAATTACATTTAAATATATAAAATAAAAAGCCACCTACAAATCAATTGTAAGTGGCGCTCCTTTTGGGGGTAAGGGCTATATGATACTTATAATTTTAAAAAGCGGGGTGGGCTCTCGCAAACCCATCCCGGATCAATAATGCAGTTTAGTATCTTTTAAAATAGGTATTCTGCAAAATTTAATTAACCAGAATAAATCAGGAAATTCGAAGCTAGTTGACATCGGTAAAATATAGTTTATCGTCTTTTAAAACTACTATGTCTATATTTTAAATCCTTAATACTCTTTGATTAACTATAGTAAAGGTACAATACACCAAAACTGATTCCTATGATCATCGTTAAAGAATGTATTGATAGTAATTAGTGTGTAGCCTTATTATAATATTTATGTACTTCGAAAAAGAATAGTAAGCCAATAACCAATGTAAAGGTTGGCACAAATGAAAATATGCCAGGATTTTCAAATTTAAATAAAGACTGTAAAAATGGAATGTTTACGGCTCCAAATAATAAAACAATAGCAAAAATAAGGATGCCAAGAGCTGACCAATTTTTACTTTTAAATATATCATAGAATGGCCTCGTTGTTGAAAGACTATTTAATATAAGTATAATATTCCCAAACACTAATGCAGTATAACTGATTGTTCTAATCGCTTCTTCATTCAATCCATTTCTTTTCCCAATAAAAAAAACTATTAAAACCATTAAAAATAAACAAATTCCTTTAGTTATACTTGTTACGATTTTTTGTGGTCCAAAAAAACGAGTCAAAGAATTACGTGGTGGCCGTTTCATAATATTTTTTTCCTCAGACTCAGATTCAAATGTAATAGAGGATACAGGGTCAATAACTAACTCTAAGCAAATAATGTGTAATGGTAATAAAATGAAAGGAATGTTTGTGAATAATGCTGGCAAGATTGTTAAACCAACTATAGGGATATGTATTGCTAATATGTAGCTCATGGCTTTTTGTAGATTATCAAAAATCTTTCTTCCTTGTCTTATTGCTGCAATAATAGATGCAAAATTATCATCTAATAAAACTAAGGATGCAGCTTCTCTAGCCACTTCGGTTCCTCTTTTTCCCATTGCAATGCCAATATGTGCCGCCTTCAACGCAGGTGCATCATTCACACCATCACCAGTCATAGCCACTACTTCATTTTGTAATTTTAAAATATTGACAATACGTAATTTTTGACTTGGTACAACTCTTGCAAATACAGAAATAGAGCTCATTTTTTGAAGTAATAAATCATCTGACATAGCATCCAGTTCGGTACCAGTTATAATCAAGCTATCTTTATCTAATCCAATTTGATTTGCAATACTTTTTGCAGTCATTGGGAAGTCGCCAGTAATTATTTTTACTTTTACCCCCGCAGCTTTACATTCTTCCATTGCAGCAGGTACTTCTGGCCTTATGGGGTCTTCAAAAGCAATAAGGCCCATGAAATTCAGCTTAAGATCAGACTGATTCACAGGAAAAATAGGATTAATATAAACAGCAGATGCTATAGCGATAACTCTTAATGATTGTGCTGCCATTTTATTTAACACCTCTTTATGTCTTTCTATTTCAACTTCATCCAAATTACATAACTTAAAAACATGTTCAGGAGCACCTTTTGTAAAAGCGTAAAATGAGCCTATATTTTTTGATGCATAAATATTTGTCATACATGCAAATTCATTGGATAAAGGATAAGATTGAACCTTATTTCCATTTAATATTAAATTTTCAAAATTGGAAAATATTGTATTTGAATCTATAAAGTCTCCGATTGCTTTTTCCATTGGGTTCACCATAATTGAATCAGATGCAAGCTTTGAAATATATATCAAATCAAAGATGGATGAGTCATTCCCATTCAAATATGCTTTATTATAAATTTCTTTACCATTATAAATAGTAGCTATCTCCATTCTATTCATTGTTATAGTACCTGTTTTATCAACACATAAGACCGTAACTGCCCCTAAGTATTCAATTGCAGAAGGATTTCTTGTAAGTACATTTATTTTGGATAATCGCCATGCTCCAATGGCCAAGAATACAGTAAGTACCACTGGAAATTCTTCTGGAAGTACAGCCATTGAGGTGGATATGCCATTTAAAACCGCCTTAATAAACTCACCCCTTGAGATAAAGAATGCTATAATAACTGCAAAACTTATAAAAATACCAATTAAAAATAAATGCTTAATAAGGGCCTTCATTTCAATCTGAAGTTTGGTACGCTCTTCTTTAATATCATTTAAGGCCAAACCAATTTTCCCAAATTTAGACGCATCACCAGTAGCAATAATTTTTATCACTCCTGTACCCTGAACAACCAATGAACCTGAAAAAACAAAATTTTCGTTCATTTTACTTTCAAACGAAATAGCGTGTTTTTGAACAGGCATAGATTCGCCAGTTAAAATTGCCTCATCCATCCACAAATGGTTTGCTTCTATGAGCAGTCCATCTGCTACAACCCTATCTCCTTCATTTACAAAGATGATATCCTCTGGAACCACCTCTCTACCAGGTATTTTTTGTTGTTTATTATCTCTAAGCACCAATGCTTGTGGGCTAGAAATTTTTTTTAACGCAGCTAAAGCATTTTCAGCTTTTCTATGTTGAAAAAAAGCAATAAAGATAATGATTGATGTTGCAGTAAATAGAATGAGTCCTTCACGATAATCACCTAAAAATATGTAAATAGAAGCAGAGGCAATTAGTAATATAAACATTGGCTCGCGCATGATTTCAAAAAAAAGATCAAGTGTATTTTTCTTTGTTGAAATCGTTAATTCGTTGAATCCGTATTTTTCTAATTTATTTTTAACCTCCGCGTAGTCTAGTCCTTTAAATTTGTCAACTATGTCAATAGACATTTTTTGTTATTTAAGTCTTCTATACGTAAATTTTTGTCCTCCAACAGAAGCTTCGTACATAAGACCAGCTTTGGGATGAGTAAATATCATTACACCGTTGTCATATTTAACATCCCCAGAAGCACCCTCTGTGACAATGATAGCAGATGCCTGAGCAGAAAATGCAAGATTATTTTCTTTAAAATTATCAAGGTCTTTTTTTGATTCAAAAAATATGACTTCACGATACGCTTGTCCACCAGCTTGAAATCCTAAAGTTAACTGTGTCATTTTAGCCATGCCGACTAATTTACCACCTTCGAAAACTGCTCCATTACCAGTAGCGCCACCTACACCAAGCCCTCCTTTACCAATATTGGGAAAAATAACATAACCATAAGCTTTAGTAAAAATATTTTTCAATAAAGGGTCTGCTTTTACAAACTCAATCTTTGCATTATTTGCATCTTCAACAATTTTTTTATCTCGATTTGAACTTTGTGCAAAAATATGGTTATCAAAATAATTGAAAGTTGTAAAAGCAAAGGAAGCAATAGCAATCGTAGTGTATTTAAGTTGCATAAATTTAAATTTTAATAAATAAAGTTACTTTATGCATCATTAAAAAATAATGATTCTAATTAGTTAATAAGTTGATTCTTATTTAAAACAATATATCCAAAAACATAGAGAATTTTGTTGAAGATCATTTTTTAAAGTGAAAATGTCTGCTAATTTTAATAGAAAAAATGGAAAAAAATAATACAATAAGCACTTTGCATCAGTTGCTAGATTTTAACACACAAAATTTTATTGTTGGAGAAATGCATCTTCAAAAAGAATTACATCATTGGGTTGAGCAAGCAAGTGCAGTAAAGCTAAAAGCTGTCTTTCAAAAATACCTTGAACATATTGAACACAACATAAAATTTTTTGAAAAATTTATTGATGCTGAAAAGATGAACCTTATAAGTAATGAAAATAAAATATTAAATGTATTAATAGAAGACGCGAAAATTAGATTTGATCTATGTTCAGACCCAGAAATTAAAGATGCCTGCCTATTAGCGAGTGTACAAGTTATTAATCACTTTAAAATTTGCGTGTATGGTACAGCTGCATCATATGCAAACACCCTGGAGATGGAGGAGGCTGCAAAACTATTTAAGATGGCTGAAATTAATGAAAAACAAATTGATGATAGATTAAGTCAAATGGCTGAATTTGAAATCAATAAAAGAGCAACTTCTCCTATCGTACTCCCAAATTAATTATTCATGTTTCAAAATAGATCTAAAGCTGGACAAGCATTGGCCAAAATGCTTTTACAATATAAAAAGGAAGATGTAGTCATTCTTGGAATACCTAGGGGCGGAGTACCTGTTGCTTTTGAAGTCGCTGAATACTTAGTCAAGCCATTGGGGATAGTTTTAGTAAAAAAAATTGGTCACCCTATGAACAAGGAATATGCTATTGGAGCTGTGAGCCTTGAAGATCAAATTATAATGCCAGGACATAATGTAAGTCCATCCTATGTTGAAAGTGAAGTAAAAAATGTAAGACAAAGGTTAATGCAAATGAAATCCTATTTTAAAGGTAGAGACCATACAAGTTTACACTTAAAAAATAAGGTTGTTATTATAGTTGACGATGGTTTAGCTACAGGATATACAATGTTAAATACAGTTAAATTAATCAAAAAATATAGCCCAAAAAATATTGTAGTAGCAATTCCAGTTGGTCCTAAAGAAGCAATTGATACACTTAAAAAAGAAGGTGTAACAGTAGTAGTCGTTGAGATACCTTATTTTTTTAACGGAATTGGTGCATTTTACGAAGATTTTACTCAAGTTGATAATGAAATTGTACTTGATTTACTCGAGCTACATCAAACATCTATTTAAGTATATTTTTCTGTTTTATATCATTAATAATGACTTTACCATATCGATGTGCAAGCGCAGTTGTTTCATCAGGATCAAAAGATTCTGTTTGCACAGAATAGATAAGTTGTTTGGTTTTTAAGTCATAGATATTACTTTCCCAAAAATATTTTGTGGTAGTTTGATAATAACCTGGGGTATATATTCGATTATACATCATACCCCAATAGGAACCAAATCTGCTGTGATAACTGTAAAATGGAGAAAAATAGACTCTACCTGGGACATAGTATTTCTCCTTTTTTCTATCTAGAAGCACAATTGACAGCACAGCGTCTATTCCATCGCCTTCTATTTTTGTTAATAATGAATCTTCACTTGTTTGGATAAATCTTGTTGGTCCAAATAATTTAAAAGCACTTACAGCATTTATCCCAATATCTTGTAAATCATCTTTTAAGTGCGCTTCCATCTGTTCTCTTAAACCCCTGTCTTTATTTGTAAAAAGTCCTACTACTAATATTTTATTAAAACTTTTTTCTAAAACTGTTTCTTGTCTCCAAGAGTGCGTCAACTTGACATCTGCACAAGCAAATAAAAAAATCAATGAACCAAACAGCAAGTATAAAGGGAATTTCTTTATCATAATAGAAAATTTTATAAAATAGCTATATGTAAAATAAAACAAGACAGGCCCATATTGAACCCGTCTTGAGTTGATTAAAGAAGTTTAGTGTCTTTTACAACGTTTATGTCTGCATTAATCTATTAAATCCACCTGTCTATCAAAGCATCAGTAGCTTTTAACCTACTTCTTGGCACTTTAGTTTCCTGACTTTTAAATCAGTAATGTCTAACATCCTTTCAGCCTGCTAAGGTTTGACTTAACTAATGTAAAGGTCGTATTATCAAAAAGGCAAAACAATGATGGAAGTTATGATTTGAACTGTTTGTGATTAGTTCCATAATTTACTGTGATTCATGTATACCTGCATCAGGATTGCCAATTAGTCCATTACCATTGAAGTCTTTGGTGATGCCTACGTATGTATTGACGCCAAAATTGATTGCAGGTGTTCCTGGAATTAAATTGTAATTCCAGGTAAGTGGAGACCCAGATATACTCGTAAACAAATTCAATGTCTTACTATACATTTCAGAACTATTTAAAGTAATACCCACTATACCATAAGCCATTCTATAAATATTATTAGAATGAATCACAGCAGCGTTGTTTAAATAAGTTGGATATGCATTCACACCAGAGGATAACCAAAATATGTTATTTCTCAAAATCAACATTCCAGCAGGTGGTGTTTTTAAAGAACTATAAAATAAATTAGTTGGTTTAGCAAACTGTTTCACCGTTTCAATAAAGTTGTTATTATAGTATTGAAAGTTAGAGACTTTGACAGCAAAGGTTCCTGAAGTCTGAAATGTACCAGCACTCCCGCAATTAATAATTTTATTATACGCCACAATATTTGCATTAGCTATACCATTGGTAGCACTACCCACTTCAACAAATCCGTTGCAATCTATTGCAGTATTGTAAAGAATTTTATTATCACTAATATTTGTACCATACAATTCTACCGCTCCACCGTCATAACCATAGTCATAACTTAATGCCCAACAATCTTTAAAGAAATTATAGTCAATGGTGTTATTAGAGCTTTGTATAACCATTGGATTTGCTCCATAATCATCATTCGCATTTACAGTAGTTGGTGTATTTCTTACCATTCTTAAATTAGAAATATTGTTCTTAGTGATTCTATTGTAATTAGAACCATTACCTACAGAAATGCCAACACCCACTAATGAAATATCCAAATTTGAAATGGTGCAATAAGTTGAGTTATTCAAATTAATTGCATATTTCACATTGGCTGGTATACTTCTATCTGTTGGGCTCATTGTGTAATCAGTAATTTTTATCCCATTAAGTACCACATACTTTACAGTATTAAAATTAATAACATTGCTAAACGCATTGTTGAAAACAGGAATCATACCAGAACCATAATTAGTATACACAATTGGGGCTGATGCTGTTCCAGAAAAACGAATATTTAATGCACCAGAAAATACTTGTCCATTTTTGAAAAATACAGAATCCCCTGCATACAATGTTGTAGCATTGACCTGGGCAATTGATTTAAAAGGAGAAGTAATAGCACCATTAGAAGTACTTGCAGTGGAAGAAGGGTCTACATAAAATTTTTTAGCATTAGCTACTGCACTAGCTTTTACTTGGTCTGTAGTAGTCATTGAATCAACTTGGGGGGCGGGTGTAATGTCAGTTTTTTTACACCCGTTAATTACGATAAATACCAGGCTTGTTATAAATAAATGTTTTTTCATGGAATAAAAATAATTTTAATTTTTCCAAGATGTAAAATTTATAAAACAGATTGCTACTAAAATTTTGTTAATCTAAATGACATTTCTCACTTAGTAAAATAAAAATAAATGCAATAAAAAATATATGTTCAAAAACAATTATGAAAAACTATAACAGGATAAATTATTTACAATAAAAAGTAGAAAAATAAAAATGTCATCTCCAAAGAGATGACATTTTATAAAAAATAAATATTTAAAATAATATGCAAATATCTTAAGCAGATTTTCTAACAAATTTAGTTAGGATGACAATTGTTTGCTCATTCACTTTCCCTTCAATTTGATCTGTATTATCTGGAACCAATCTAATTTTTCTAACTACAGTGCCCTTGGGTGCCATAAAGTTTGCACCTTTCACATTCAATACTTGTGTTAAAACAACAGTGTCTCCATTTTCTAATGGCGCGCCATTACTGTCAACATGTATCGCTTGTTTTATGAAAGAAGAAACTGCCCATGTTATCACTGTCTCGTCTAATTCAACAGACGACATAATATCGCTAGCCCATTCCTGATCTTTGTTCGCGTATAAGATTCTATAGGTTAATGCTTGTACACTTGGTTCCGTATTCCATATACTCCCTGCAAGACATTGCCAATGATTGCCCACTGTTTCTATATCTAAATTAGTTAAACAAGTATCGCATAGTGCTACTACATTTTCAATCACGTCGTTGTTTTTTGGGCTAACTGCATACTCATGAACTGCAACTTCTGTTGTACAAAGTTCACATAATCCCTGACATCTTTCATTTAATTTATTTGAGATACTCATTTTAGATCTACTTTTATTACGAATGATTCCAAAATCGGAATGGTCGGCAAATTTACAACTTAATTACGAATAGATTTCATCAAGAATAAGCAGGATCTTTTTACCTTTACATTCATATGTATTTAGCCATCCCTTTTACACAAATTACTCAATATATCAAGCATATTAAATTTTTAATGTTGTTATCTGTCTTATGTTTTAGTGCTCTAGCTCAATCCCCACAGCAGAACTTGATTTTTCAGTGGATAGGTCATCCATCAAAAGTTAAAGTCTTGGATAGCCTCATTCATCAATCAAGTCAATTTGCATTAGAAATTCAAGATTACAATACTGCCGTTATTCAAAAAATTAATACCAATTATAACACACTCTATAATTATAAAGATAGCCTTGCTGCAGAAATAGCAATTCAAAGAACTGCCACGCATTTTTTCAATGATCTAGCATATGGTAATAGACCTCCATTATTAGATTATCGAGGTGCAAAATTTGACATGACTGCATTTAATATCCCTGCTCTAATTAGATCTTATAATCAAAAGAATCAATTAGCACAATTGGTGCAGGTCTTAAATCGCCAAAGCACTGAGGTTAAAATGATTCTTGATACATTAAATAACTTACAAAAGGCTACGTCAAAAAATGTATCAAAAATTAAACTACTTATTAAAGCAGCTAATGATTACAGATGGTTAAATGCTGCTAGAACAAACCAACGTATTGTTTTAGTAAATATACCATCCGCTCAATTAAAAGTTTATGACGGGGCACAGATAATATTGCAAATGAAAGTGATCCTTGGAAAAACTAAAACACCTACTAAAACATTATCAACCTATATAAAGCAAGTAACCATTAATCCATATTGGACAGTGCCCAAGAGCATCATAGTGAATGAGATGTTGCCAAAAATTCAACATGATATTAGTTATTTATCTAGGAACCATTTGGAAGTACTTGGGTCAAATTATAAGCCAATCAGCCCTTATCAAATTAATTGGTCTACAATTGACCTAGTAAACTTCCCTTATATCATTAGACAGGCTACAGGTTGCGAAAACTCACTTGGGATATTGAAATTAGAATTTGACAATCCATTTTCCATGTACTTACATGACACCCCAGAAAAACAATTGTTTGAATATAAAAATAGGTTTTTTAGTCACGGATGTATGCGTATGGAAAAACCAATTGAAATGGGAAGATTGTTGCTATCAGATAAGTTAAGCGCTATTGATTCTATAGATCTTACTAAATGTTACTTAAATCCTAAGCCTACTTTTATTCCAACATCAAATAAAATACCTTTAGTGGTATGGTATAGTCAAGTGGATTTTGATTCAAATAACAATTTATTTTACTATAAAAACATTTATAACAGATAGGCTTACTCGCTTTTAACGCATTTTAACAACTCGTTACTTGCATCTTTCGTACCTTTGCAAATGGTCAAAAATAAAAGGATGCAACAATTTTTAAGATTTTTCACTATCATTATATGCATTAGTTTACTCTCATTTAAGCCAGGCAATCCTGTGCCTAAAAATGATCCGGAGGAATTGCATTTAAGTTTATCGGAGAAATTAAACATCAATTCAAAAGCTTTCATTTTAGCCATGAAGGGATATGAAAAACTAAAGCAACTCGGGAAAATCGCTAATCAAAGGTATTTGACCATTGCAGATATGAGCATGGCGAGCAGTGATCCGCGTTTATATATTATAGACATAGAGAAACAAGAATTGCTAATTCAAACTTTTGTTGCCCACGGCAGAAATTCAGGCTTATTATTTGCTAAACAATTCTCAAATAGTCTTGGCTCTTTTCAAAGTAGTTTAGGGTTTTATATCACAGGTAAACCTTATCAAGGCAAACATGGAAAATCTTTGGTACTTAAAGGTGTTGAGTCAGGCATCAACGATAAAGCAGAGCAAAGAGCAATAGTACTGCACGGTGCAGATTATGCAAATCAAGGTTTCGTAAATCAACAAGGCTACTTAGGTAGAAGCTTAGGCTGTCCTGCTGTTCCAAATAATAAAGTAGAAGCTATTATTAAAGCAATACAAGGCGCTTCCTGTTTATTTGTTTATGCACCAGATAAAAAATATTTACAAAATTCTAGTTTAATCAATTGATATAAATTGAATAATAGTATTGTTACTTAATTCAAATTGCTATTGCTCAATATTTATTTTCTTGTCTGTTAATTATGCTATCTCCTTCTTTTATATCCAGTTGATTTCTTTTGTCTTTGTCTTGGATTATACTCTGGCGTAGGGCCAAACTCAGCAGGCACATTACCTTTTAATACTGGTGCACCAAGTAAATCTTCAATTAAAGCAAATTTAGACTGTTCTTTTTCACTCACCAAAGTGAATGCAGTTCCAGTTGTTGCAGCTCTGGCTGTTCTACCAATACGGTGTATATAATCTTCTCCATCATTTGGCACATCATAATTGATAACCAAGTCAATATCTTCAATGTCAATACCTCTACTTAAAATATCTGTAGCAACTAAAATATTTGTTTTGCCATTTCTATAATCTTGTAAATATTGCTCTCTACTTTTTTGATCTAAGTCGGAGTGAATTTCTTCAGCAGCAAGTTTAGCAGCTTTTAAAATTGAAGTTAGTTCTTTTACATTCTGTTTCTTTGAACAAAAAACAATCACTTTAGAATACCGCTTTGAGCCAAGCATGTCTTTTATGATTGCAGCTTTTTGATGGTCAAAAACAATAAACGCTTTCTGTACAATTTGCTCAGGAGGTTTTGAAATTGCAATATTAATCTCTACTGGATTTTTTAATATTTTATTAGCAAGCACACGCATTTTTTGTGGCATAGTAGCTGAGAATAACAAGTTTTGTCTATCAGCAGGTAAATAAGTGATGATTTTAGCAATATCATCACTAAAGCCCATATCTAGCATTCTGTCTGCCTCATCTAAAACTAGGTATTTCAATCCTTTTAATTTAACATAACCCATATTTAAATGCGCAATCATTCTTCCTGGTGTGCATACCACAATATCAGCACCAGATGTTAAAGCCTTTTTTTCGGCGGCAAATGAATTACCATCCCCACCTCCATAAACGGCAATTGAACTAACATCAGTAAAATAGGCAAGCCCTTCTAAACCTTCTGCAATCTGTATTGCTAGCTCTCTTGTTGGCACAATAATTAATGCATTGATATCACCGGCATGATGCGGCGAAGTCAACAATCGATGTAATAATGGTAATAAAAAAGCAGCGGTTTTTCCTGTACCTGTTTGCGCTGCAGCAATAATGTCTTTTCCTTCTAAAATGGGCACCATTACCTGTTGTTGAACAGGCGTAGCTGTTTCGTATCCCATTGCATCAATCCCATCTAATATACGCTGATCCAACCCTAAATCAATAAACTTCAAAATATGTAAATTTATCCTAAAGGTAGTTTATAATTTTTCAAATAACAGATTCAATATTCTTGGAATTTGGCTACGATCTTGATCATCAAATTGTTCTTCAATTTGAATCAACTTAAAACCATTCTCATGCGCGGCGTTTGTAAAATCTGAAATGTGGTGGTTAAAACAAGTTACAACTTGTGTACCTGTTTCGGTTTCAAATCTTGCCTTAGAGCCTGCGTATTGTTTAAAAGGATGCAATTCACCAATATATACTATTGTACCTGTAGCAGTAACCTTTGCTAATTTTTGAAAAATGGCACCCAAATCTTCAATATGTTCAAGCATCAAACTAAATGTAACTACATCATAAACGCCTTTTGCAAAAGTCCAATCCTTAGTGACATCTACAATTTCAAAATGCACCTTTTCAGACGCTAACTTTTCTTTTGCAATAGCAAGCATGCCTTCTGATAAATCAATAGCAGTAATGTGATCACACACTGTAAGTAACCAAGCTGTATTTTTTCCAGTGCCACAACCAACCTCCAAAAAATTTTTGAATTTTTTACCGAATAGTATCTTCTTTAACGCTATTGCTTCTAGATCACGTGTTTTATTTTCATTACAGTCATATTGCAAAGACCAACTATTGTATGCTTTTTCTACATTCATCTTTAATCCATTCTAATTTTGATAAAGATAGCAGAAATGAATGTGAGTATTGCAATAATTAATATAGAAAATGAAGCACCAAAATAATCAGCTGTTAATCCGGTAATGATCGCTCCAATTGCATACCCACTGTCTCGCCAAAATCTAAATATGCCAATGCTCTTAGCCCTATCATAGGCATGCGTATAATCACTTATCGTTGCCAAAAATGTGGGATACACCATAGCAGTGCCAATTCCTAAAAAGACAGACACTAAAACCATTTGAAAATAATTTGATGCAAACATTAAGTAAGCAATGGCTATTGCTTGTAATAACATCCCCCAGAATAATAATTTTTTCTTTGAGAGATGATCCGCTAATTTCCCCGTAACTATCTGACTTAAGCCCCAGACAGCAGGATAGATAGAACTTATAACACCAATGTCCAACATGGAGAATTTTTTTTGATGTAGTATAATGGGCAATAATCCCCAAACCATTCCGTCGTTTAAATTATTGACCAATCCGGCTTGTGTAACTGAACTTAAGTTTTTATCAGTAAAGCTTGTTGCCGTAAATACATTTTTAAGTCTCGGAATGTTGCTATTAATGAGTGACTCAGTAGCTACAAATCCAGAAGTATCTTTTACAAAAATCAATGTAATCAAAAAACCAATTACTGCAATAGCAAGACCTAAATAAAAAGGAAAAGGAAAGACGCCATAACGATCAGCAATAAAAGCTGTAAAAAATGCCATTAATGCCACAGCAATATATCCAGCAAATTCATTCAAACCCATCGCTAGTCCTCTGTTTTTCTGACCCACAAGATCGATCTTCATCACCACAGTACTTGACCAAGCAAATCCTTGATGAATACCTAAAAGTACATTGGCAAAAATGATCCAATTCCAACTTGGAGCAAGAATAAAAATCAATGGAATAGGAAGGGCTAATATCCAACCAAGTAATAATACTTTTTTTCTAGTAAATTTTGCCGCTAAGTATCCAGAGAAATAATTGGCTATTGCTTTTGAAAATCCAAAAATGACAATAAACGATAAAATTAGAGAAGTAGAATGAATATTGAATTTAAATGCTGCAAATTCTGGAAAAATGGACCTCTCAATACCAATCATGGCACCCACAAATGCATTCACCACAACCAATAAAATAAATTGATGTAGGTTTTGTTTTAAACCTAGAATCAGTGGCTGTTTTGACTCATTATTCACTTGTCTGATTTTTAATTAATATTTTCCTTGATGAAATTGAAACTATATTTTTTGATCATGTCTCTTACCGACGCAAAAGACTGTTCGATCTCTGCCTCTGTACCTTCAGCTTTAGCAGGGTCTGGAAAATTGTAATGAAATTTTTGTGCGTTGGAAGGAAAGAATGGACAACGTTCCTTTGCATTATCACATACTGTAATGACAAAGTCAAAATCAACACCAACATATTCAGTAATATTATTTGAAGTGTGTCCTGATATATCAATACCATCCGCCTTCATGGTGGCGATTGCCCTTGGATTGACGCCATGTGTTTCTACACCTGCACTCATTACAATAGCTTTATCCCCTGCAAAATGTCTTAAATATCCTTCTGCAATTTGACTTCGGCAACTATTGCCCGTACATAAAACTAAAATTTTTTTCATGTCATTTATTTTATTGAAAAGCTAAGATTTTCAAGTCTCCCTTATGATTGTCTATATACTTAGTGTGAAGTGGTTTTATATAACTTATCTCTTAACCAAAACGCAACGTTGACTAAAAAAATCAAAGCTGGCACTTCAACCAATGGACCTATCACGCCAGTAAACGCTTGCCCACTATTAATTCCAAAAACACCAATTGCAACAGCAATTGCTAATTCAAAATTATTTCCAGCTGCTGTAAATGCAATTGAAGTATTGGTGGCATAATCTGCGCCCATTTTTTTGCCAATTATAAAACTAACTAAAAACATGATGGCAAAATAGATCACTAATGGGATGGCTATTTTTATTACGTCAAAAGGTATTTGAAGAATAAGTTGACCTTTTAAACTAAACATGACAATAATCGTAAATAACAAAGCAATTAAAGTAATAGGAGAAACAACAGGAATAAATTTTGCATTGAACCAATCTTCTCCTTTTACACGTATTAAAATATACCTTGATAAAAATCCAAGCACAAATGGAATCCCTAAATAAATAGCTACTGATTCGGCAATTTGAGCCATTGATATTTCAACTACTGTTCCTTTAATACCAAAATACGGTGGCAGAACTGTGATAAAAAAATACGCATACACACTATATAAGGCTACCTGGAAAATACTATTTAATGCAACTAATCCAGCTGCATACTCCCTGCTCCCTTCGGCTAATTCGTTCCAAACAATCACCATTGCAATACATCTAGCCAAACCAATTAAAATCAAGCCCACCATATACTCAGGCTGGTCTCTTAAAAACACAATCGCCAAAAAAAACATTAATAATGGACCGATAATCCAATTGATGAATAAGGACACCCCTAATACTTTTGTGTTTTTAAAAACTTTACCTAAATGATCATATTTAACTTTTGTAAAAGGAGGATACATCATTAATATTAAGCCTATCGCCAATGGAATATTAGTTGTCCCATTGGAAAAAGACTGAATATAGGCAGGTGCTTCTGGAAGATAGTTACCAATAGCAACACCAACAGCCATGGCGATGAAAATCCATAGTGTTAGGTTTCGATCTAAGAAATTTAATTTTTTTCTTTCTGCCGCTGGTGCGCAATGTTGGTTCGACATTTCTATTTTATTTAAAATACAATTTGACTTTTAAGATACTAGGCCTAGCAACAACCTGCTCCCGGCACACATTTTTGTGGATTTGATGTTGATTGATCTGTCAGTGGTTTTTGAGCAAAGACTGTAACGCTAAAAATTCCAGTTGACCCAGCCTTAAATTGATCAATTTCTGATTGTGTTAAATAACGAATTAAAATATCATCTGGAATAACAATTGGCTTTTCTTTTTGCACAACCACATTTTCAAATCCATTTGCATTGATTAATTCTAAATACACTTCTTTTTGAATTGCACCAGAAACACATCCTGCATACATTTCTGCATCTTTTCTTAAACCCTCTGGCAATGCGCCAACTAGTACTACATCTGAAATACTAAAATGACCTCCAGGTTTTAACACTCTATAAATGTCTTTTATGACTGCATCTTTATTAGGCACAAGGTTCAACACACAATTGCTCACAATCACATCGGCAGTGTTAGCAGTAATAGGCATATGTTCGATATCTCCTTGTCTAAACTCCACATTATTAAACCCTCTAACTGCAGCATTTTCTCTCGCTTTTTCTATCATAGCCGGAGTAAAATCAACACCAATAACTTTGCCAGTCTCGCCCGTTTCATGACGTGCAATAAAGCAATCATTACCAGCACCACTTCCAAGATCAACCACTGTGTCTCCTTTTTTAATTTTTGCAAATTGAGTAGGCAAACCACATCCAAGCCCTAAATCTGCATCTGCATTATACCCTTCAAGTGTAGTGTAGTCCTCGGACATAATATTATACACTTCTGTAGAGCACCCGCCTGCTCCACAACATGAAGCCATGTTATCTGCTTTATCTTGTAAAGCAATTTCACTATATTTTTTTCTTACGATTTCTTTAAGTTGTTCTTCTGTTTGCATAGTATTAATTTTTTAAAATTTTATAATCATTAACAACATTCTTTCGATGGTGGAATAAACTTGTCAAACAATTGATTCAATTGCATTTTAGCCTTATTCCACTCTTTTTCGTCAATACAATAACAAATAGATGCACCATCAATGTCTCCTTTAATTAATCCGGCATCTTTCAATGCTTTTAGATGCTGTGATACAGTACTTTGAGACAGCGGCAATTCATCTACAATATCGCCACAAACACATGCTTGCCTTTTTAATAACAAGTTTAGGATCGCAATCCTTGCTGGATGCGATAAGGCTTTGGCATATTTTGCACTGCTTAACTCCTGAGTTGAATAGTCTTTGGTTTTAGTTGTTCCCATATTAATCGTAAAATTACGATTAATATTTTGGATTAAAAAACTTAAATTTAGAAATGAAAATAAAAACAGCTGCAACCCTCTTATTAAGCCTATCTGTATTATTAATTAGTAATCAATCAATTGCACAATTTGAGAAGGCCGAAAAGGAAATTCAAGGTATTATAGAGTCTTCTAAAGTCATGGGACTTTCAGTTGCAGTCGTCAAGAATAATAAAATAGTGTACAATCAATCATTTGGACTAAAAGATGCCGCGAATCAAACCCCATTAAACAATCAAGACATTTTCAGGATCGCTTCTATCTCAAAGTCATTTACGACCACAGCCATCATGCAATTGGTTGCCAAAAAGAAACTAAAACTAGATCAGGATATTAGTGAACTAATAGGTTTTACTGTAAGAAATCCTAAATACCCCAATACAGTCATCACATTAAAGATGGTCTTATCTCATCGTTCCTCTATTAATGATAGCGAAGGTTATTTTAGTCTAGATGCAATTGATCCAAATATAAATCCAAACTGGGCTAAATGCTTTAATAATTACGAACCAGGTAAAGGCTATATGTATTGCAATTTAAACTACAATATGGCAGGGGCAATACTTGAAAAAATAACGGGAGTAAGATTCGATACTTATATTCAACAACAAATATTAAAACCACTTGGACTTTATGGAGGTTATAATGTCAACCAACTAGATACTAATTTGTTTGCCAAAATTTATGAATTCAATGCAGGAAATGAAACTTTTTCACATTCACCAAATGCATATGCTCCAAGAACAGAAGAGATCAATCATTATATCATGGGAAGAAGCACTCCCATTTTTTCTCCAACAGGTGGGATGAAAATTTCAGCACATGACCTTGCTGTGTATATGATCATGCATAGCCAATTAGGCAAATATAAAAGTGGAAGGATGATGCCTAAAAAATTAGCAAAACAAATGCAAGCAATTCAATCTGAAGAAGAAGGTTATGGGATGGCTATCGAAACCACTAATAAACTCATCGAAGGAAAATCAATGATCGGTCATACCGGATCTGCATATGGGCTATATAGTATGATGTTCTTTGAACCTAAAGAAAAAATTGGATTTGTTGTGATTAGCAACGGTTGTGACAGCAAATATTTCAATGGCTTCAACGCAGTATTACACAAAACAATAAATAGTTTGTATACAAACTTGATACAATAAAAAAGGTATATGCCTATCAGGCACATACCTTTTTAGTATGCATCTAGATGATTCTTATTGAATTATATGAACAACATGATAAGGGTTAATACAATACCCCCAATTGTAAAATACATTCCTTTTTTGAAAATGGTTGTACCTGGCATAAACATCCAGAAAGAAGAAATAACAAAGAAAAACAAAGAGCAACCAAAAAAGATATTTAAATAGAATAAAGGGTCTTTAGTTGTTGCCTTATGTAATTTAGTAAGCTTATTAATAAAACTTGGCAGTTCCATCACTTTAAAATCTGCTACACCAGTTGCTTTATTGTAAGTGCCTTGCTCAAATTTAACCACATCACCCTCTTCTCCAGTTGTTTTTAAATTTTTTAATTTAATAGCTGGTCCAATTTCTTCATTTTTTAAATTAGGAGCAATTGTAATGACTTTATGTACTTCTGATTTTAAAAATGAGGTTTCTCTGAATATTAAAATGATCCCACTAATTGAATAAATGGCCATGATTCCTGCTAAGAAGAAACCTAAATAACGATGGTAAACGCGCATGTTTTTTGATACATTACTCATAAAGAAATTTTAATTGATTTTGTGCCTTTGTTTAAAGATTAAATAATCTATTGCTAAAATAAGCAATATGATTAACATAATACCCTTTGACAAAGAGCGTTCCCAGGAGTTTAATCAAATAGGTGAAATTTTAGTGGCTAATTTAAATATATTTGATGGTGAAAGCCTAGACTAACTAACCAACTAACTATTCAACTATGAAAAAATGTTTACTTGCTATTTGTATCTTTTGCCTAGCTTCAAATTCAATTCAAGCACAACAGAACAAAACTCATATCAATCATACTGCTATCTATGTAATTGATCTACAAAAGTCACTCGAATTTTACTCGAATATTATTGGATTAGATAGTATACCTAATCCGTTTAATGACAACAAGCATGCCTGGTATAACACAGGAATGCACTCCATGTTACATGTGATTCAAGGCGCTACAGTAAAAAAAGACTATTATAAAAATCAACACACCTGCTATACGGTGCCAAATTTTAGCACGTTTATTGACAAATTAAAAACAGCAAATTGGGATTGGGAGGATGTTTCAGGTAAAAAGTATGCAGTCACTACAAGAGTGGATGGCGTTCATCAAATTTGGCTTCAAGATCCAGATGGATATTGGTTAGAAATCAATGACGACAAATACTAAGCTATGAAATTACTAACTTTTCATATGACTATTGAAGCGCCAATGAAAGAGATGAGTGACATGTCTAACAAAATTGCATTTTTTATATTTAAAGATTAATTACAATCTATACAGGGCAACCTTCCGTTTTTGGAATATACATAAGGAGAACATATTAAAATTCATAAAATTTTTAAGTAATGTATCTGCGATGATTGAAACTTTTTAATAACACAGATTTGTTATATAGTACTATTTGAAATGAAAGATAAAAGGCATTACAAACACTACAAATGCTGCCCAAGCTGCATAAAATGGTAAAAACATAGCAATTTCTTTTTCTATTTCACTTGTTGCTATTTTCCCTTTTAATTTTTTAAGCAAAGTGGCAGACACAAAGAATAGATGAATAAACATCAATAAATTAGTTCCTAAGACACCTAATCTGTTAGGTGTGACACCGAATTCTAGTAGTCTAAATCCAATAGCCGATAATGCAACTGCATTAGCAATAATGGTTAACAAGGACAGGATAATTAATAAAATTAGCTGAATGCTTGATGTTCTTTCATGATGTATTGTAGTAACTGAAAATAAGATAATGGCCATCACAGCAATAAGTAACACATTGAATAATAAAAGAAAATTGCGATCATTGTACACATTCTTTCCTGTATATATTAAAGTGCATAAAAAAATAAGCAAAGTCATTGAAACTAGTGGTGTAAATAATTTTGCAATAATGGGTGAAATTTTATTTACTAATTGAGGGTTATTTTGAACTAAATAGGTCGAAAGCATAGGCACACCAGCTAGTCCCCAAATTGCAATTTGTTCAAAATAGAATTTAGTAATATCTATTTTTAATAATTCAAACAGCGCAATCGTCATCCCTGAAAATATTGCACCTGAAATACATATTAAACCAGTCATCACTACAAAATTGCCATTGAATTTTAAAAAGTCAACTCGCTTTAATTTATTTTTTATATCTCCTCCAACATAAGTATAACCCAATATCATCCATAAAAAAAGTGGCAAATGAAGAGTCGCCAAAAGAATGGTATCACTTTTATCATTATAAGGCAAAAAATTGATATAGAGTGCTGAAGCAATAAATACTAATGCAGGTAGTATATATTTTTGTGACGCACATTTTTGTCTCCATGCAAAATAGATGGTCAACATTGGCAAAATAACGAAGCTAATATTTTTTGATAAATATACATCATACTCCATGCCAATGAAAGCTGGAATTTTAGCAATGAACCCACTTAGTATTGCAATTAATGCAATGAGTTTGATTTCATTTTTATTACCCCAAACTAAATCGTCCTGCTTATATTGAAGTCTCGCATGCCAAATCTGTCCAGCTGGTGTTGCTTTAATCTCTTCATAAATGGCATTGAATGCGTTTTTAAAACCAGTCTTATCTTTTCTGTATAATTGCTCAAGTGTTTGAGCATCTTGTATATTTGATTTAATTTGATTTTCCATTTTTGAAATTTTTAAGCCGAATGTTTATTTTGAATTAATTGTTCTAAAGCATCTAGATGTATACTGAATGCTGCTCTTCCTTCTATAGTGACTGCATAAGTTGTATTAGGTTTTTTTCCAACAAACTGTTTAGTAACAGAAATATATTTCGCTTTTTCTAATGCGCTCAAATGACTAGCCATATTGCCATCTGTCAATTGAAGTTGCTCTTTCAAAGTGCCAAAGTCTACCGCGTCGTTCACTAATAAAATAGACATAATACCAAGACGCACCCTACTTTCAAAAGCTTTATTTAATGCTGCAATGTAGTTTTTCACTTTTCGTATTTAAAGTAGATATAAAGTCCATAAACAATATGTAATACTCCAAATCCAAGACCCCAAAATAGCAACCCGAAATCTACAAGCCAAGATGCTAGTAGACCAATTATTATTTCAAGTATGCCAAGAGAACGAATATCATGCAAAGTATATTTGCTGGCATTCAAGATGGCAATACCATAAAAGATAATCGTTGCAGGCGCAATCAAAGCGATATGTCCATGATACAATAAAATAGCACAATAAATTCCACCAGCAACTAGTGGCATAGCCATATTGGTGACTAATCTTTTAGCGGTTGCATCCCATATCGGTAAATTTTTTGATCTTGCATTTCTAGAAGAAAGATAAATACCTGTGATTAAAGCAAGTACAAGCAATAAAATTAACTCAATCATTAAAAACTGATAAACGGAATGATTTAGATTACCTTGCTCATCAAGTAGGTATTGGTAATACCCCTTATCTTGAAATGAAATACCCAAATATGTATAAGCAACCAAGACGCCAGCAATTGCTATCAGTCCAATAAATACACCAGAAAGGCCGCTTAAGGATAAAAATCTTGAAGAGCGCTCCATCATAGACCTGATGTCTTTGAGTGCTTCCAATTGTTCTTGTTGTTCCATTTTAAATAATTTAAAAGTACTTTGAATTACAAAGTAATAAAGAATTTATAAAATGGCCAAATAATTCAACAAATTAGTTGTTATCATTGCGTTGAGCATGCGTTATCCAAATCAATTAACTCTTATAAATGACGATTTGTCAATCTATATACCTGATTATGAACAGGTTAGAATTATTTATGAAACATTGTTAAAGTCAGATCAAAAAGTACCATTTCCATTTTGGGCTAAATTATGGCCCTCTTCTCTTGCCATAGTCCAGTTTCTAAAAGACCATCCAAATTGGGTTAAAGACAAAAATGTACTAGAAATTGGGGCTGGACTTGGACTGCCTAGCTTCATAATTGCTGGAATGGCAAAATCTATAACGGTTACAGATTACGACCCTGAGGCCGTTGAACTAATGATGAAAAATATTCAACACCTTAAATTTCACAATGTACAAGCATTAACACTGGATTGGAATCATGTTCCTAATACAATGGAACCCGAATTAGTGCTTTTAAGTGATGTTAATTATAATCCAAATCAGTTTGAAAATTTGACAACACTTATAAAAAGATTCATCGCACAAGATGCTGTCGTCATCATGTCTACTCCGCAAAGGATCATGGCAAGTCCATTTGTCAATGCCTTGCAAGAATTTGTTCGTTATGCTCAAAACGTACATGTGAATGAAAATGAAAACTCAATTGAAATAAGTATTTTAGTACTCACAAAATGAAAGATACCATTCAAACTGTTGATGAATACATTCAAAGCTTCCCAAAGAAGACGCAAGTGCATTTAAAAGCAATCCGAAAAATTATCAAAGCGACTGCTCCAGAAGCAGAGGAACAAATTGCTTACAAAATGCCTGCCTATAAATTGAATAAAAAACCCTTAGTCTATTTTGCAGGTTACGACAAACATATTGGTTTTTACGCAACGCCAAGTGGACATTCAAAATTTGAAAAAGCATTATCAAAATATAAACAAGGAAAAGGTTCAGTACAATTTCCAATTGATGAAGCTATGCCGTTAGATCTGATCAAAAAAATAGTGGCATTTAGGGTGGCTAATTGTTAGTGCTCCTTAAAAACTATATCGTAATCTTACCCAGCCAATATCTGACATACGCTTTAATTTTGATCCTGATTTAATTAAAAAAGATTGCAGAAAGATATCTGCATCCAAACTGCTAGAAATATTATAATTAAAACTTGGCATTAAAATAAACATGTTTACTCTTGGACTGTAAACAATATTTCCAGCAACGGCACTGATTGGGGAGAGCTCTTTTTTAATCCTAAAAATATAATTATACTTAGTTGGCATCAAGTTTTTAGCGGATAAATTGAAATTTAAATCATATAAATTTTTTACTGCTTGATTTAAGCCATTGCTATTGTATAATCCTCCAATACTAGCGTACCATCCTTTATTAAACATATAGTCAAAATCAAATACCAAGTTCAGTTGACTTGTTTCATTTGGACTTTTAAAATAATATTGAACTTCTCCTTTAAATCCAGCATCCATAATATTGCCTGCCCAACCAGCTCCTAATGTAGTATTGCCTTTGAAATTTCCTGCAATGAATTGAAAATCATATTTCCAAACATTCACTCCATACTTGACAGCGGCAATAGATTTTTGATCATTAGCCTGACTGTATACAAATTCAAAATTCGAATTAGTTGAAGTATTCAATGTAAGTCTTGCAGCATCAGAACCAGGTCGTTCTTCATAATCTACATCTAAAAAATTATAAGTATTAAACATGTCATTGGGATTCCAAGTGGTTCCAATACCCCAGTTTATTCTTTGACGACCTATACGAAAATTCCATTTTTCTTTTTTTATATCTGCATAAAGTCTTTCAACATTTGTATGTAAAATTAATTGTTCATTATTCACCCAGGACTTTTGTAAATCAAAGTACTCGTTTGGATTTCTTAATCTTTCAGAGAAATTTGGCACTTGTTTAATTTGTTCGCCCAAAAATAGTCTATTCCTAAGTTCAGAAATGATTTGAAATTGTTGGCTTGGCTTCCATTTTAAATTAATTCGATTATGAATTAATTGACTTGCTATACTATTATTATTGTTTTTATCTATTTGATACGAAGTAAGTCCTTTAATATACCCATTCAAAGTAAATTGATCATGTACAGTACTGTCTTGTGCTTTTAGCATTATACATGAACAACAAGTCAATATGGTTATTAAAATCGTTCTCACTTGCTTGGTTCATTATGTATATTAGTTTCAACTTTTCCAGTATCAGAAACAATATTCCCATCAACTAATGTAATAACTCTTCTTGCTCTTTCAATGACTCTAGGATCATGCGTAGAAAAAACAAATGTCATGTTTTCTTCCTTATTCAACAACTCCATAATATCCATTAAATTATTGGCTGCTAACGTATCTAAATTAGCAGTAGGTTCATCAGCCAATACAAACTGAGGCATAGACGCCAATGCTCTTGCCACAGCAACTCTTTGCTGTTGTCCACCAGACAACTGTGATGGACGGTTATTCATTTTATCAGCTAAACCAATTTGATTGAATAAAACTTTGACCCTATTATCACGCATTTGTTTATCTTGCCCTTGCAATTCCATAATAAATTCAACATTTTCTTTTGCAGTAAGAACAGGAATTAAGTTAAAAGACTGAAAAACAAAACCAATATTTTTTAACCTGAAGTCAATTAAATCACTGTCCTTAATATTGGTAATATTTGTTCCATTAATTAAGATCTCACCTGTATCAGGATGATCTAATCCTCCAATTAAATTAAGCAAGGTCGTTTTGCCAGACCCAGATGGTCCAACCAGTGCAGTGAATTCTCCTCTTTCAATATGTAAATGCACATTGTTAATTGCATTTACAGGTATATTATTCTTATTGTATATTTTTGAAATATTATGTGCGTCAATCACTGTTTTCATAAAAATAGATTTCAATTATTTTCTTAAAGCATCAACTGGTTTTAGTTGCAAAGCTTTTACTGATGGGTAGATACAAGATATCAAAGCTGTCAATAAAACAAACCCAATCGTCATATTTAATTTTTCAATCGGAAATTCAGGATAAATTGTGGTATTGAAACCGAAACTATTCATCATTTCCTTTCCACGACTATACCAATCCATTCCATGAATACGATAATAGGTAGATACAGTCCAACTAAGAAGTATTCCAATTGGCAAACCTGCAATGGTTAAGAAGAAAGTTTCAAAAAGTATTAAAAAAAATATTTTAAGTTGATTCATACCTAATGCCATCATCATGCCAATTTCTCTCGTTCTTTCTAAAACTGCCATCAACATAGTATTGATTATACCAAAAGCCAAAGCAAAAAGAATGATTGCCATAATAATATATGAGCTTATGTCTACTGTATAGACCATTAAATCTGTTTCAGGAGATATGGTTTTCCAGGATTCGACTTGCAGATTTGGAAATATTTTTTTTAAATGCTTTTGTACTTGATCAAGTTGCTCATCATCTTTCAGAATAATAGCAATTTCGTGAAATTGATTTGCGATCCCAATAAGTTCATTCAAATCGCTTTCTTGGACAAAAACATTTCTTTCGTCTAAAGGGGCATTGTCAGAAGCATAAATGGCAGCTACCCTAAAAGCTGCCGAGACAAGATTATTTTCAGTATCTGTAAAAGTTAGTACTAGTTTATTTCCCAGCTCTAATTTTAATTTACTAGCTAATTTACTCCCTATTAAAATTTCATTTCTTTTAGTAGGATTAAATAATGTTCCTTTTTTTATCTTTTGATCCAGCATCGACACTTTATTTTCATCAGTCGCATTCACTCCGTTGACCTGAATACCTGCACTACCGGTAGTGGTAGATAGCATACCCATTGTAATTGTCCTTGTTGCAATCGCTTTTATTTCTGGAATGTTTTTTAATTGTTTAGTAATTGAATCCCCATGTTGGATTATAAAATTTGGCTCAAAATCTTTTTTAAAACTGGTATCGTGAATTTGTAAGTGACCAAGCTCTGAGTAAATTACGGTTTTAATCCTACTACGCATCATCCCTTTATATAATGCCAGCACCATGATCCCAGAAAATATACCAATTGCAATAGACAGCATAATAATTAGACTTCTCATCTTGTTTCGCCAAATATTCCTCCACGCTATTTTTAAAATAATTTTCATTTGCTATTTTTTCATTGCATTGACAGGGTCTAATTTATATACTACAAAAACAGGATATAAGGAAAGTAATAAACCAATAATTAAAATAATGACCCCTTGTGAAACAAAATTAGTGTAATGAAGCGATGTTGGAAATATAGCTTCAAAACCAAATTGCTCATATGCTTTTGCCGCCTCACCAGTGATTCTTATTGGTCGCTTATAAAAATAATATACCAAGGGGATACTAGTTAAGATGCCCAATATACAACCTATAAACACTGTTAATATTGATTCAGTAAGGAGTAAAAATGCTAGTTTAGTTTTTTTCATACCTATAGCCAATAACATTCCAAGCTCAAATTTTCTTTCTGCCATCATCATCAGCAAAGTCCCAAAAATGCCAAATGAGATTAATAAATAGAGTATAGCTTGAACAAATAACATGTTTTGAGTATCTGCGCCAATATGTTGTTTGATGTCTGGCAACATCTGTTCCCAAGTCATTACTTCATAGTCTTTGCCCAAATCTTTACTCAACATATTTGCAGTTTGAGTTAGATTGTTAATATTGTTTAGTGCTACTACAAAACTAGTTGCATGCCCTTCTGCACCGTACATTTCTTGGGCAAAACGTAATGGCATGTAAATGACTTTATCATTTAAGTCTGGCGATCCAAATTGTACAATACCTTTAATTGGATATTTGCCAGCAGCCATACTTCCATGAAAACCTTGTCCAATAAAAACAAGGGTGTCATTTAATCCTAACTTTATTCTTTTTAAAAGTCCTTCAGCAATTAAAATACCCGGCTCGTCTGCATTGATGTATTTTCCTTGTATCATTCTACTTGCCAAAGCAGTAATTTTATTTTCAACTTCTGGATCAATCCCAATCACCATACACCCTTTTGTGGTTTCACTAGAAGAAGCTAAAGCAAAAGATTCTAGCCTTGGTGCATAATTGGCTATGTGTTTGTTTGTGTGTATTTTTTTTTCAAGTACAGGGTTCAATTCAAATGCATTGTCAAGTAGTTGGTCATTCCAATAGCCGGTTTGGTGTATTTGAATATAACCAGTATAAAAACCAACCACATTTTTTATTAAATTCTCAAAGATGCCTGTCTTCAAGCTACTCATTAGTACAGACAAAAGCACTGCAAAAAAAATAGCAGCAATCGTGATTAGAGATCGCATTCTATTACGCCATAAATTTTTCCATGCAAGTGTTAAAATAAACATCTTAATTTAACTTTTTGATTTTATCTGTTGTAAAAAAAGCATCTTCTATATCTTTATTAAAATAGATAGATTTGTAATAAAGTTCTGTTTTATGACCTTTTTTATCCATAGGTATCATTTGCATATGTGTTGGGATGAATCTCCCATCCATTATCTTAAGCTCGTCCGCAAGCATAATATTAATCAACTTGCCAGCTTCATCATAAAATGCAGTATATCTTTCGATGAAATGTTGCTTATCAATGGCAACTAAAAGCTTTCCCCAAACGACAGCAGTATTGGGTTTTGGTAAAAATTCAATTAAATAACAAGCGTTTTGAGCAATTAAAGTGTCTTTTAAAATTGTATGTGTGTAATCTTCTACTGCAGAGGCCTCTTTAACCAAATCATCATTCGTAAAGTCGGTACCCATCCAGCTATTTGTCATCATTGATGGAGGTAGTTTGATCGTACGTTCCAAAGCTGGAATCCAGTTCCAGACTTCTTTTTTACGTTTTAAAAAAACAATTCCTTTTTCTTTTGCAGGGGACAATACTTGGATCATTGCAAAGTTTGTACCTTTCATCCAGGTTTTAACAGACAGCTCACGCGTCCAGTTTGGCCTAACAGTCCTAATCAGTAATTCTGCAGAGGAGGATTTCCCTCGCATTTTATCGTCCATTTTTTTTACAATTTCTGTGGCATTTTGAGCATTGCAAAACAACATAAATGAACAAAATACAATTGTTAAGTAAGACTTCATAAATTGTGACGTTAAATTGATCATTCCAAATGTAAGGAATTAGGCTAGATCAAAATATGACAAAAATCCTATGACAAGCATCTTCTGAACAGAATTCTAAGAACTCATTAAACGCAAAAAAGGGGGCAAAAGCCCCCCGTTTCACTTTTTTATCCAAAACTTACTTACGAAGCGTTATAGCAGGCACTTTAGTAACTGTACCTGTAGTTAAAACTATATTAGAAATAGTCGTGTCTTTATACCCATTGTTTCCTTTGAAATTCAAACTATAAGAGCCAGATTGTAACCCTCTGATTTTATAATACCCATCTCTATCTGCTACACCATAATTTGTATCAGTCGCATTAAAAACCGTGATAAAAGGCCTAGATTCAGCAGGAGATACATAACCACTTACTGTAGCAAAATTTACATCGTTAAAAGGTTTCAAATAAGGTAAGAAATAATAACTACCATTGATCAACTTGATTGATCGGTATAGATCAACATCAATTTTTATAGCAGTTGATGCAGTACTTGTTGAATCTTGTTGGTGGTGTTTTTTCTTAATATCCACATAGACGTATCTTGATCTCACCGTCAATGGATAAGATACTCCATTCTTAACAAGGTTATTATTCGTACCTAATGTTAATCTAATTTTACGAATGGTACCAGTAACTGTTCCTGATGCAATCATTTTGTCAATACCATTTCTAAAAGCAGCCACATTAATTACAGAAGGCGTAAAGGCTAAAGTATCCCATACACCATACCCATCATGGTGCTTATGATCGTTTAAAGAATCTTTATCATTATCGCCATATTTGTCATCTTCTTTATGTGCCGCATTAGTATCCAATTTTACTTCTACATATCTAATATCTAAATTCACGGTATCGAAAGAGAGCGGCGCATCTGTTAAATACACCATAAGTGGCGTTTTGACAGTACTATTCGATGCAACTGTATTGTCTTTGTTACATGCAACAAATCCAATTAAAATTGCTGCAAATAAACTTAAACCGAAAATAATTTTATTCATAAAATTTCAATTTAATATGTGATGAAATAATTCTTGATATAAAATTAGAGTTAATAATATAAGTGAATCAAAAAATAATTTTTAAATAGTTTACTAGTAAAGGAAACATAATAATTAAAATACCTATTCAATTGCATATCTGCTACTTAGAAATAAGTATTTTAGGAATTTTTCATATGTTAAATTTTTTATCCAATAAAGTATGTCAGAATCACAATAATTAAAATGACAATCAAATGACAGTTGAAATAAATAGTTTAAATTATAATGTATTATATTATATTTATATCATGGAAAATATAAGTATCAATCAAATTGGCCTAAGAGATATTGAAAGGTTACAAGTTATTGGCAGACTAACATTTACAGAAACTTTTGCGGAGCATAATAGCCAAGAAAATATGACTAAATACCTTGAAGAAGCCTATGCAGTTGAAAAGTTAAGCGCTGAACTAAACGACGAAAATTCGGTCTTTTATTTTGCAGAATTAGACCATCAAGTTATCGGTTATCTAAAATTAAATTTTGGCGAATCACAAACAGAATTGAAAGACAACAAAGCTGTTGAGATAGAGCGAATTTATGTTGCAAAAGCATTTCATGGAAAAAAAATAGGTCAATTGCTATACAACAAGGCCATCGAAGTTGCGAAAGAAAAAGCAGCAAACTATGTTTGGCTAGGTGTTTGGGAAGAAAACAAAAGAGCCATCCAGTTTTATAAAAAGAATGGGTTTTTTGAATTTGATAAGCATGTTTTTTTGCTTGGCAATGATGCGCAAACAGATCTGATGATGAAACTAGAATTGACAAAATAATCAAATTAATATGGAGCATAATGTTGATCAATTTATTCAAAGTGCTCAGTCATGGCAAGAGGAGATGTATTTATTAAGGACTATTTTATTGTCTTGTAAACTAAACGAATCTATAAAATGGGGCCAACCTTGTTACACAGTCAATAATAAGAACGTTATAATGCTTCAGTCATTTAAGCAACATTGTGGTCTAGGTTTTTTTAATGGGGCAAGTTTAAAGGATGAAAAATCTTTGTTAATTAAAGCTGGAGAGCATACTCAGTCATCAAGACAGATGCGCTTTACCAGCCTTGCTGAAATCAATCGTTTAAAGCCTACGATCAAGTCATATATTCTGGAAGCCATTTCAAATGAAAAAGATTCGTCTAAATTAAAACCAAACGAAGGTCCAGCTACTATAGATGTTGAAGAATTAAAGGAAAGATTTAAACATGATAAAGCATTTAAAAAAGCATTTGAAAAATTAACGCCAGGCAGACAAAGGGCATACCTTATATTTTTTTCAGGAGCAAAGCAAGCTGCAACTAGAGTTACCCGAATTGAAAAATATGTTGAATCAATATTAGCAGGCAGAGGAATCAACGACTGCACGTGTGGCTTGTCTAAGAAAATGCCCTATTGCGATGGATCACATAAATTTGCAAGAAAGATTAAAAGCTAAAGCCAAAATTAATATAGGCTTGCACTTGCTTAGAGTTCCCACTATACATACCGCTTAATTCAATTGGGCCCAATAAAGTTTTATACGCCAACGTTAATGCACCACCATTAAGCCATTTGGGGTTTTGAAATACATTTTTGTTATTCAAAAAATCATTCACTAACACATTTGCTTTTGCAATAAAATACAAGTCACTTACTACATTCCACCTTAATCCCATCATAGCAGAAGCAACACTTTGAGTGCGAATTGAAATATCTTGTAAGCCTGCAAATACAATTTGATTTCTATACATTTTATTTAATCCGCCAATATAAAAACCATTAAAGTGATTAGTTTGATCGCTAAAATTGATGCCATTTTGTAACAATCCAAAAACATTTACATTTTTACTGACTGGCTTATAAAACTCAAAGTTGAGTATCGTTCTACTGTAGTTGGCATTATTTACTGATACTTTAGTGGTTGGATTATTAAAACTCACAGATGTATACTCATAATTTGTATACTTGTTTATTGTCCATCCAATTTCATGGTATATTTTAATACCTTTATTTGGATAAATAGGTTGATTTAAGTTGTTGTAATGAAAGTAAGCAAAATTGGTCAAGAATTTATTACGACCATTTACCTCTAAAACCGATTGCAAGCTAGGAGCGAACTGTTCAATTTCATACCTAATACCAAGTCCAATGGTATAATTTCGCTTATTGGCAAGTTGTAGTTTTAGACCAGATACAAAATATTTTAATTTATAGATGCCTACTTTCTTAAAGTCTCTATAAGCATCAGATTTAATAGACTCATATTGTAAACTAGGAATCAATTCAATGTGTTTACCTCGACCAAAATACTGTAAATGCTCCGCCTTTGCTCTAAAGTTTTCACCTAAATTCATGGTAATCAAAGACCTTGAATTTGGTGTAAGAAAATTTCTGGTTGTGGCATTAGCGATGATGCTTATACCTGTAAAAGAATTATAGTGCATAGAAAGTTTGCCATAGGTGGGACTACTCTCTTCTACTGTAAAAATAATTTTTGTACTCCCGTCTTTAAGTGGCTGTAAACTATAATGAATATAATTGTACTCTCTTGTGCCATATGCTCTTCGCATCATCTCTGCAAAATGATGTGGCGCATAGCTTGTATTGTTTTCAAAATTCATACTGTGCAAAAATGCAGCAGTAGTAATGGATTTTAAACCTCTAATTTCATAATCTGAAATATATACATACTCAACACGAGGGAGTCTGCTTATTTCAGCACTTTTGATACTATTGCGAAATTGTTGTAATGAGTCTGCCAATTTTTTAAAATATGGAAATAGCGCATTTCCATTATCGATTCCTGAATCGATAATTTCATCTGATTTTTCAAAACTTCCAGCAGTGAATTTTTCTAATTTTTGGTCTATATATAAATTTGTCTGTGCAACTTGAAGCTTGTTACCCTTCTTCTCAATTAAAGAGGCAATCTGATAAAGCACTAATAAAGGATGGGTTAATTTTTCTGCAGGAAGTAATCCCTCAGCTACATTACTACCAATGACAAAGTTTGCCCCCATTTCAACTACATCACTCACAGGAAAATTTCGAATGACGCCGCCATCAACCAATGCACGCCCACTGTCTATGACAGTAGTAAATACTCCAGGTATCGCCATGCTTGCTCTTACTGCTGCAATGATTTCCCCTCTTTTTTGCACAATCGGCTCTGCATTTGAAATATCTGTAGCAATACTTACAAAAGGAATACTGAATTCACTAAAATTTTTTATTCTATAAACTGGAAAATACAATTCAGATAATTTAATCCAAAGCTCTTCTGATTCCAATGCGCCTGTAGGTAAATTTAATTTCTTATTTTCAAAGGGCACTTCAAGTGCATACTTGCCATACTCTTCTTTTTCCTCCATAGACAATGCACGTAATGTAATTTTATTGGAAAACATTTTATCCCAATCCATTGTTCTAGCAATTTGTTCAATTTCCTTGCCATTATAACCAATTGCATATAATGACCCAATTACCGCACCCATACTTGTACCAGAGATGTAATCAATTTTTAAACCTGCAGAATCTATTGCTTTTAAAATGCCAATATGCGCCAAGCCTTTCGCACCACCTCCACTTAATGTCAATCCAATTTTTGTATTTGCTGTAACTTGAGCATTCGTCACAACACAATACATTAACATTGCAAGCAGAAGCAGTGTTTTAGAGCTAAATTTGAGTGTATTTTTATTCATTAAACCCATCATACTACAAAGTTGCGCTTTTCTTTTAAGCTTACCCAATCTTGACCGAAGTCATTGTTAATGATCCACCAACAGGCTTATCATTAAAAAATGACACTGCATCTGTTTTACCTTGCAAACCTAAAGTATACAAAAGTGGTAAATAATGTTCAGGGGTAGGAATTGCCAACTTGGCTTCTCTACCCAAAGTATTGTAATGAATAAGTGGATTATGGTCTTTATTCAAGATTAAATCTTTAAACGTTTGATTCATTTGTATTGCCCAATCATACCCATATGCAGGACAGTCTAATTTATCCCATGCGACCATACGGAGATTATGTACCATATTACCACTGCCAATAATCAACACTCCTTTTTTACGCAACTGATACAATTCCTTGGCCAACTCATAGTGAAAAGCTGGATCCTTAGTATAATCAATGCTTAATTGTAAAACTGGGATATTGGCCTCTGGATACATATGCCTTATAATTGTCCAAGTTCCGTGATCTAAACCCCAGTCGTGGTCTAGCTCCACATGCGTTCCGTGAATCATCGAAGCTGCTTCTTTTGCTAATGCTGGATTTCCAGGTGCAGGATATTGTACTTGAAATAAGGCTTCTGGGAAACCGCCAAAATCATGAATGGTTTTAGGAAAATCCATTGCGGTAATACTTGTACCCTTTGTAAACCAGTGTGCAGAAATCACTAAAACAGCCTTAGGTGTTGGTACTTCTTTAGCCATCCCTTTCCAACGATTGCTAAATTCATTGTCCTCTATCCCGTTCATAGGTGAGCCGTGACCAATAAATAAAACCGGCATTAAATAATTTTGTTCTTGTAAAGTTTCAGTGAAACTTTTAAACGCCCCTAAAGTATTGATCGCGCTCATTGCTATGATTGGATTTATAATTTTTTTGATAAAGTGGCTACGACTTATCATTATGCAGATTGTTTCACAAATTGAATCTCTGCTGCAATTTTAACATCGTTACTAACTAAAACACCACCTGTTTCTAATGTTGCATTCCAAGTTAATCCAAAGTCTTCTCTATTAATTTTTCCGTTCAAAGAAAAACCTACTTTTTCATTACCCCATGGATCCTTGCTGATGCCACCAAATTCTAATTCAAAGCTAACTTCTTTTGTAATTCCCTTTATAGTTAAATTTCCTTTTAATTGGCCATTTTCATCATCAAAACGCTCTAAAGAAGTAGACTCAAATTGTATAGTTGGAAATTGGTCAGCGTCAAAAAAATCAGCAGATTTTAAGTGATTGTCTCGATCGTCATTGTTTGTGCTAATAGAAGCAACTTGAATAGATGCAGAAGCTGTTGCATTTTTAAAGCTAGCATCTGCTGCATTTAAGACCGCATCGAATTGCTTAAATTCACCTTTTACATTTGTGATCATTAAGTGCTTTACTTTGAAAGTAATTTCACTATGCGCTGGGTCAAATGCCCATGTTGTTTGATTTGCCATTTTTTTATTTTTTAGTTTGATAACACAAATGTCTAACTAAAATTTAATTGGCTAATTAACATAGGTTAACTTATTCAAAAGCGATGTAAATCTTATTTTTTATTGGCTAATTCCTTACGGATTCTGCTCAAAGACTGAGGCTGAATACCCAAATAGGACGCAATTAAGTATTGTGGAATACGCTGTACAAATTGAGGATGTAGTTGCGCAAATTCATTATACCTATTTTCTGCTGTTTCGCTATTTGTTTTAGCCAAACGATATTGTAAAGCAACAAAAGCATTTTGTATCAATAATCTAAAATACCTGTCAAATACAGGCATTGTATCACAAGCTTTTTGAAAACTCTCTTTATTCAATACCAGCACTTTAGTTGTTTCAAGTGCATGAATAGTATAGATAGCTTTTTTACCAGAAAAGAAACTGTATAAATCAGAAATCCAATAACCTTCTAAAGCAAATTGAATGGCATGATCCTCACCGGCTTCATCTTTAAATGAAGAATAACAAGAACCTTCAGTTAAAAAGTAGATGTAATTACAGGCTCTACCTTCTTCAACTAATATATCTTTCTTATGAAAGGTTTTTTCAAAAAGCATGTCTGAAAATGCAATGCAATTAGCTTCAGAAAGTGCTGCATTCAATAGACGTTGAATATGTGCTTTTAATAAATCAATCATATATTTATAAATAAATTTCTCCCTTCATATAGAGAATAGCTTTCCCAGTAATCTCAACTCTGTCATTGACGAGCTTACAATAAAGTGTACCTCTTCTTGCAGAGATTTGTTCAGCCCTAAAATTAAACTTATTTAGTTGTTTCGACCAATATGGTGTTAAAGTAGTATGTGCAGAACCAGTAACGGGGTCTTCATTCACGCCAACTTTAGGACCAAAAAATCTTGAAACAAAATCACAGTCATTACCTATCGAAGTTACTATTAAACCTCTTGCGTCTAGTTTTTCAATCTGTGATAAATTAGGTATGAGGCAAGCTATATCTTCTTGTTTTTGATAAATCAACATGATATCACTTTTACCTTTGTAAGCGGCAGATGGTTTTAAACTTGTTGCTGTTAACAAGTCATGAGTTAAAGCAATTTCATTCAATTGATCAGTAGGAAAATCCAAAGTAAAATTATCGCCATCAACTGTAACAGGTAAACTCCCAGTTCTAACTGAATAAAAAGGAATTTTGTTGCCCATAAAGTTTTCCTGTGTTGCTAACACGAATGCAGTTGCTAATGTAGCATGACCACAAAGATCTACCTCGGTATTAGGTGTAAACCAACGAATCTCAACACGATCTTCTTTGATCACGTAAAATGCTGTTTCAGATAAATTATTTTCAGATGCAATTTTTAATAAAAGCGTATCGTCAAGCCATGCTGTTAATGGACAAACAGCAGCTGGATTTCCCTGAAACACTTTATCTGCGAATGCGTCAACTTGGTAGAGCGTTAATTTCATGCGTGACGAGTATAAATTTAATGATCATAAGTAATTACTCTTAATATTTTCCAAAGGCCATGCTCACTCTTCCAAAGCGTCAAAAATTTGAATTTGCCTATCTCTTCTATTCCATTTTCAATATGATTGAATAGTATGCGGTAAATAGGTCACTATCAAGTACTCTATTGTATTCAATCATGTTTTATCGGTTATTGTAACTTTTTTGCACTTACAACCAATTCTGTATCTATTAATTCTAAGGACAATACCATATCCTTCACCGTTTCTTTATACTTTTTAAAATGAGGAGTTAAAATATGAGCTTGATAGGCTTCAAAATTGGCATACACTTCTAAAATTGTAATATTTGAAGCATCTTTTTTATCAGCCACAGCAGTATAAGACAAGACACCAGGCTCTAATTTAATCGCTGCATCCATTTGCTCTTTTAAAGCAATTTTGTATTGATCCAATTGCTTGACATCCACTTTAATTTTTGCAATTCTATACATGTTATTGGTATCTTGTGCTTTTGTATTAAAAGAAATCAAACTGAAGATACCCATAAATAAAGTTGAGAGAAAAACTTGCTTAATCATATTATAAGATAAAAGGTTATACTATAAAAGTATAAACTTTTTATATTTATTAGATATTATCCATTAAGTTGCCCAGTAACATGGGCAATGAGGATTATTGGCGGCAAATGAAAACCTATTATATTAAATGGACTAAAAGGCACCGAAAAATCTAAAAAAGCCATTTGTAAATGGCTTTTTTAGATTTTATTATAGACAGCCTTTCTATATTCTATACCCCAATTTGCTAATTCATCAATCACAGAAGAAAGTGTTTTACCATATTTTGTGATCGCATATTCAACAGTTATTGGCTTCGTATTCATTACAGTTCGACTGACTAAATTGTTCATTTCCAAATCTTGAAGTTCCTTAGATAGCATTTTAGTCCCTATGCCATCTATTTCGCGTAACAAATCCATAAAGCCTAATTTGTTACCTTCAATGAGTGTTCCCAAAATATGGAACTTCCACTTCCCAGATAATAAACTCATTGCATCGCCGATTGCTTGCATTCTTACTCTGCAAACTGATGATGCATTTATTTTTGCATTTTTTTTCATCACCTTCACACACATTTAAAATTTGAAAATTTACAAACAATTAAATAGTATCCAATAGGAAACTACTTTCTAAAAGGAAATCAATAGCAAAGGTACATTTAATATTCAGTAGTTTTACCCCCTCAAAAAAATTCAAAATTTAATAAAATGGACAATAAGCATCCTTTAATGTGTGACCCTGAAAGTGGTATTTGCGAAATACCAAGTAATAAATCAAATTCAACAGATAACAATGCAGTAAAATCAAACAAAAAACCTGTAAAAATTATTTATTACACCGACCCTATTTGCTCTTCCTGTTGGGGCATTGAACCACAACTTCGAAAACTAAAATTAGAATATGGAAACGATTTTGAAATTGAATACAGAATGGGTGGTTTACTTCCTAATTGGAGCTACAATAGTGGTGGTATTAGCAAACCTTCTGACGTTGCACACCATTGGGACGAAGTAAGTGCTTATTACGATATGCCAATAGACGGGGATGTTTGGTTAGAAGACCCTTTAGATTCGTCTTATCCACCATCAATTGCTTTTAAAGCAGCTCAGATGCAAGACAACGAAAAAGCAATTTTATTTCTTCGTGAAATAAGAGAAATGGTTTTTTTACAAAAAAAGAATATAGCAAAATGGGGAAATATAGAAATGGCAGGAAAAAAAGTTCAACTTGACCTTGTTAAGTTGAAAGCCGATTACGAAGGAAAAGCAAAAGAACTTTTTGAAGAAGATTTAAAATTGGGAAGAGAACTAGGCGTAAGAGGATTTCCAACAATGTTTTTTACTGACACTACAGGAAATAAAGAATTGGTATATGGGTCGAAGCCTTACCAGACTTTTGAGCATGCATTACTTAATTTGTATCCTAGTGCTAACAAAATAAACTATGATAAAATTTGGAGTTCTGTCTTTTCAAAATATCATTCATTGACAGCAAAAGAATTTTATGAACTTACAGGAACACCACGAAACGAGTGTGAAAAATATTTAGACGAGTTAACCGCTAACGGTAAATTAAAAAAATTAACTTCAAAAAGTGGATCAATATGGACTATTTGGTAAAAGATAAAAAACTTGAATTAAAATACGAACCAGGAAAAGGTGCATGGACATATCACATTCAAATTCCTAATACAAAACACATTGATGAACTAAGAAAATAAAAAAGGGCTATACGACCAAAGTATAACCCTTTTTTATTTTATATCTGCCACAAACATACCAAAGATACAGCGCTAATGTTACGATCAAATATTTAACAATCAAAAATTAAAACGTTCACATCTTGCAAGTAAACAAGAGGTTTGATTTATAAATTATAGCTTTTTCTAACCATCAAAAAGTATAATTTATCTGAAAGCAATTTTCTTAACATCAACAACATTGGGCCGGGTTTGCCAACTGAGTATCTCATTTGATTACCATTGTCAGTTGCGGATTTGTAAATCACTTTTGCAACCACTTCAGGACCTTCAGCATCTTTCATTACTTTTTCGGCAGCATCATTGAATTTTTGAATAAATTCATCATATTGGTTTGTGTCCGTAGGTTTTATAAATTGTCGACTTCTACCATAAAAATCAGTAACTATAGGACCCGGTTCAATTAGTTTCATTTTAATATTGAACTGAGCTAATTCATAATGTAACGACTCTGTAAAACCTTCAACGGCAAATTTTGTAGAATGGTAAATACTATATAATGGGAATGTAATTTTTCCTCCCATACTTGAAATTTGAATAATGGCACCTCCTCCATTCGGTCTCATATGCTTAATTGCTTCTCTTGTCACGCGCATCAATCCAAATACATTTGTATTGAATTGTTTTTCAATGACTTCATCTGACATTGCTTCAAATGCGCCATCAACACCATAACCTGCATTATTAACAACAACATCAATATTCCCAAAATCTTTACTAGCTAATGCTATACAATTTTTTACGCTTTCGAGATCTGTAACGTCTAAGGAATACATTTTAACATTAGGCAACTTATTGAAATCTGATTCATTTTCAGGGTTTCTTTGAGTTGCGATAACGTTCCACCCCATTTTAGCAAACTCTAAAACAGTTGCTTTACCTATGCCACTTGAGGTACCTGTAATTAATACGGTCTTTTTCATATTATACTTATTTTATTTTGAACAAAACTATTGGGTTAATATGAAACCCACAACATTAGAGTGTAGTCTATAGTTGATATTTATTTTTCAACACCCTATATTTGCAATATGTTAATAAATGAACTATCTAAAAAAACAGGGCTTTCAACTCACACCATTCGCTTTTATGAAAAGTCTGGGTTGATAGAAGGCAAACAAGATGAATCAATCAAATCGAATAATTACTTTCATTATGACGATGTAACGATTGAAAAACTTGAATTCATTAGTGATGCAAAGTCCGTTGGGTTCACAATCAAAGAAATAGGTCAAATCATTGATGCCTGGTACAAAAGAAAATATACCAAGAAACAAAAACTTGAAATTCTTGATGACAAATTGATTTCTTTAGAACAAAAGATGAAGGAGATAAAGGAAATGAAGAAACAGATTCTTCAATTCAAGGATGATGTGGTAAATGACAGATGCTAGACTTATGAATAAAAAAGGGTCATACTATCGAAGTATAACCCTTTTACTTTTATATTTTGCTCCCCTTACAGACGAAAGATGCAGCTATAATGCGATGATTGAGTTTGTGACTATTAGGAAATTAAAGAGTTGAACTTCCTGCAAGTTTGCAAGAAGTCATTTACTTATTTTGCTTTTATCGGTATCCAAATTTCTTCTTCTGAAGACGGGTCATTGTTTTTATATTTTTCACCCAAAACTTCAAAATGTGCTCTATCATCTAATATATAGTCTGAATTTGGCACCCATTCGCTATAAATGTATTGAAAAAAAGCTGAGGCTTCTGAACTCATTCCTTTATAATTAAAAACAGCATAAAGTCCGCTTGATAAATTATATGTTTCCAATTCAACTGGGACGATATTGAAATTTTCAACCTCTACCGTGGCCCATCTTTCAAATTGGTTAGTAGGTTTGAAATCTATAAAGTGATTAGGGGCATATACAACTAATGATATTAAATCGTTCGTCAAATTATTTTTTATCTCTTTTCTTCTTGGCATAAAACTCCCCCATAATTCTCCAATTCTATAATCGGCATAACACATTGTCATTCGTTTTCCAACTAGTTTCTTCTCGTTTATTGTTTCTATTCTTGGTATCATTTTCACTATTTATTTACAAACTCTAATATATCAGCTGGTTGACAATCCAAAACCTTACATATTGCTTCCAATGTACTAAACCGTATTGCTTTAGCTTTACCTGTTTTAAGTATTGATAGATTTGATAGAGTCAACCCAACTTTCTCAGATAATTCATTTAATGACATCTTGCGCTTTGCCATCATCACATCAAGATTTACTATTATTGGCATAATTTATACAGTTAGATCGTTTTCGTTTTGTAGCTCTATTCCTTTTTTAAAAACCTGTGCAATAACATAGATGGTAGCTGCCATTATCAGAAAGGCTCCCGTATCATTCCAATACTCTTGTGCATTACTTATATTATAACCTGAATTTATTAGTCTTTTGGAATACTGCCTAGCAACGGCACCTAAAATTGCTATGGAGAACACTTCGAAACTTATATTTTCTATCAGCTTGGCAATTTCAACACTGAAAGGTTTCACGAAATTTAATTTCAAAAAGATTTTAACAACTAAGTAAAATAAATAGGCTTTTAGTATTGAGATTAAAATAATGAAACTCATCAATCCAATAAAGTGCACTAAGCTTTTCGCTTGTAGACCAGAGAGGTCCAATCCTTTGTAAATATTATGAGCTACAATTGGTTTATAAATGGAGTACGTAAAATTGAAGATTAGGGCACCTGATTCTATACATAAACCAATAAAAACAATCCAGGCAATGACATTCAATACTTTTAATAGAAAATCGATTCTTTTTGACATACTTTTCGAAATTTTAGCATAAAAGTAATAAAAAAATATTGAAATACAATAAATATATATTGATATTAGGTATAATTAAAGAACAAAAAAGGGTCATACTACCGAAGTATAACCCTTTTATCTTTTTATTGCTCGCTTCACAGACGAAAGTGCAGGACTTTGTGCAGTAATGATTTAAAACACTAGATTAATTGCTTTAAAAAGTGATCTAAATCTGGGATTTTATTTTCAATGATATCCCAAACTATATCGTAATCAATGCCAAAATAATCATGAATTAATTTGTCTCTCGTGCCAGCAATCTTTTTCCATTCAATATGATTATGTGTAGATTTAAATTCATCATCGATCTTCTTAAAAGCCTCTCCTATAATTTCAATACTTCTAACAACTGCACGACATAGCACTTCATCATTAATGACTTGTTCTTTGGTTTTACTTTCGGTATGCTGTAAAATAAATGAGTTTTCAACTAAATATATTGAACTAACTCGATATTAGAGGTTGACATGTTGAACCTCTTTTAAAATGTGAGGACCAATAAACTTACTTAACGATTGCGGAGTAACAATCTCCACTTTTCTTCCAATTAGTTCTTCTAAAAAAAAGGATAGATCCATAAAATTATCAAAGCTCTTTTTTTCAGGTGCAAAGTCAACTAATAAATCAACATCACTTTCATCATTAATTGTTCCTTTTGAAAATGATCCGAAAAGTCCAAGACTATTAACTCCATAAGACTTAATTGCCTCTCTGTTTGCGGAAAGTGCTACCAAAAGGTCTTGTTTTGTATGAAGTTTAACTTGGCTCATTGGTACTACTAATTTAAGCTATTATAGCTCAGATATCAAAAAAGCCATCTTAAGTGATGGCTTTTGATTTTTCTGCTCCCCTTACAGACGAAAGATGCAGCTTTGGGGAACTTTATAAGTTGATAACTATTAGAAAACTAAGGAGTTTGGTTTCGGCCTAATACCCAGATAAAAACATTAAATTATATTCCGTCAATTTTATTTCCATTTGCTTTTGGAACTCTTAATGCTCTTTTAGTCACTTTCAAGTCTTTAAAGTAACCGATTG
>JACCDN010042411.1_pt1 | contig 150386 bp, 183 predicted proteins | sample 7441691 | NCBI WGS metagenome assembly JACCDN01 (sample SAMN15323439, study PRJNA562643) | freshwater metagenome | isolation source: river surface water | place: USA:Blue River Watershed | collected 2017-08-16 | reverse complement strand
ATTGCGGCGATAATCAACTCACTTCATTAGATGGCGCACCAAAAGAAGTTGGTGGAGGTTTTTATTGCTATAATAATCAACTCACTTCATTAAAAGGAGCACCAAGAGAAGTTGGCGGAGATTTTAGTTGCCGTGTTAATCAACTCACTTCATTAGAAGGAGCACCAAGAGAAGTTGGCGGAGATTTTAGTTGCCGTGTTAATCAACTCACTTCATTAGAAGGAGCACCAAGAGAAGTTGGTGGATATTTTAATTGTAGTGATAATAATTTTGAAAGAGAACCAGATCACTCACATATTAACATTGTTGGCGAATTTGAGTGGAAATAATAAATGAAATTACAAAGATTAGTTGAAGAAGACCAGTTCTTCAGGACACGAGAAGAAGTAGAAGCTTGGCTTAAGAAGATGAATATTAAAAACTACACAATCAATGACGACCTCACAGTAGATGTTGATGGTGATGTTAATCTCACAAATAAAAAACTCACAGCTATCCCGGTGCAATTTGGAGAAGTTGGCGGACATTTTGAATGTGGTGATAATCAACTAACTTCATTAAAAGGAGCACCAAGAGAGGTCGGTGGAAATTTTTATTGTGATCATAATCAACTCACTTCATTAGAAGGAGCACCAAGAGAAGTTGGTAGCGATTTTTATTGCGGCTATAATCAACTAACTTCATTAAAAGGAGCACCAAGAGAAGTCGGTGGTGGTTTTATTTGCCGCTATAATAAACTAACTTCATTACAAGGGGTACCACGAGAAGTCGGTGGGGATTTTAGATGTCATTATAATCAACTCACTTCGTTAAAAGGAGCGCCAAGAGAAGTTGGTGGATATTTTAATTGTAGTTACAATCAACTCACTTCGTTAAAAGGAGCGCCAAGAGAAATCAGTGGAAATTTTAATTGTTCTGATAATCAGCTCACTTCGTTAGCTGGAGCACCTAAAGAAGTCGGTAGAGATTTTTATTGCCACCATAATCAACTCACTTCATTAGAAGGAGCACCAAGAGAGGTTGGTGGATATTTCAGTTGCTATAATAATAATTTTGAAACCGAACCAGATCACTCACATATTAACATTGTTGGCGAATTTAAGTGGAAATGAAATGAAATTAACTAGATTAGTAGAAGAAAGCCAGTTCTTAAAGACACATGAAGAAATAGAAGCTTGGCTTAAGAAAAATTATGTGCGAAGATTCACAATTAACGATGACCTTACTGTTGATATAGATGGGAGTGTAACTTTTGATGGGTATATGAGAAAACTACCTGTTCGATTTGGTAAAGTAAGTGGTAGTTTCAGAATATCATCTTGTAGACTAGTGTCTCTGATAGGATGCCCGCGAGAAGTTGGTGAAGATTTCTCATGCTGCGATAATGAATTAGAGAGTTTAGAAGGTGGGCCAATTTTTGTTGGCGAAAGTTATTCGTTCAGTCAGAACAGGATAACATCTTTAGAACACAGTCCGCGCGAAATATTTGGGACATTTGATTGCGATTCAAATCTGCTAAGAACCCTAGAGAATGGGCCTCGTGAAGTTGCTGGTGGATATAATTGTTCATATAATCGTTTGGAAACACTCAAGGGAGCGCCGGTGGAAATAGGTGGGTTCTTTGATTGTTCAGGTAACGATTTAACAACTCTTAAATATGGCCCGCGAGAAGTTGGTGGTTTTTATAAGTGTTCGAAAAATAATCTAGAATCATTGGATTTTATCGCGAAAGAAATTGGTAATTCGCTAATATGTGATAATCGCAACTTAGAAAATTTTAAAACAAACTCTATTAATATCGGTAACACTATAATTACATATGATGACGAGCAGGGTAGTACATATCGATATGATATCGATTATTGATTATTATTTTATAAATAAGATTATAATTTTTGAGGGTGTATAATGAGTAAAGTTGTTTCATTGGTACATAACGATCTTCATAAAATACAAAACAAATCCGCGAAGGAATTAATTTATTTGTATTTTACTGAACTTCTCGCTGCTAGTATTCTACTGCGTCACGGGGACAGTGTTGCTGAAAACATTCTAAGCGATAGAAATGGAAGATCAATAAAAAAATATTCCAAAACAATGTCTCAACTGAACGCGTTAGGACATGTTATTAACGAGCCTAATTCAATTCATGCACGCGAACTACTATCTAAAAGCACAATTCGCCAATTAGAAACAGCAAGTGGTAGAATATTAGAAAAAACATTTATTGATTTGCACCGTGAATTATCATCACCAAAAGATGGTTGCGATTTTTTTACAATATCAGAGTGTTTACGTATTTTATCTCTACGATTTGAGCTGCGCAATAAAAAACTCAATCATATTCGTTTTGTTATAGAAAATTGGTTAATGATAAGCGGAACGGAAAAATCTATTGCAATGTCCGAATTATTTACGTATATGTATAAGTATAATAGAGATTCAGTGTTATTCCCACGACTAAGAATTGTATCAAATGAAATATTATTAACCGCTAATAAAAAAGCTGACAACGTTGTGAAATTTGATAGGCTTAATGAAGAAGATGCGTCAGTTATATCGGTAGGTTCCGGCGATATTGCATCAAAAGAGAAAAAATTATTTAAGGGTAAGTTAATTCGTCGTGTAAAACGAAATTACACTCCTGATAACCCATTTACAAAAAGAGGATAAACGATGTTTGAATTAATTAAAAAAATTCTTGAGGATGTCAACACCCCAGAAATTGATCCGAGTGTAACAGTAAAAGACACGATGGTCGACCCAGCGACGTATGATGTTGATACAATACTAAATAAGTTAGAAGCGGGTGAAGATGAAGTTGATACCATCACATTTGGATTAGAAAATGATGAAGGAGATATCATCAAGGTTTATGTTAATGCAGAACAAGCTGATGATTTTGAAAAAGCACTTGCAGCTAAACTAGGTGAAGAAGATAATATTGAGATTCTTCTAAGCGATTTAAATAAGGATTTTGATATTGTCGATGTTATATGGCCTGATGATGAAGAAGAATCTGAAGTAAATCTCGACTCACTCAAGATTGACAGCGAAAAGAAAGATGAATTGGTTGATGATGAATTAAAAGATGGTGCAGGAGAAGAATCAATGAACAAAAATATAAAAGAAACATCATATGGCGAGAAGGTTAAATCTCGTTTATTTCAAAAATTTGAAATAAAAGAAAGCTCAAATGTTGACGATATTAAATATAATTCCATTAATGAAGCTGAACAGAATGCTGATGATATAGAAATTAATATGGACCCAGAAGCAACCGAAATAATGGACAAGTATAAAAATGAATATATCAAATTCGGTTTTGAGGTTATGCTGAAACTCGGTCTCACTCCAAAGATGATTGAAAATATCTTATCACGTAACCCATCGCTCCCTAGAGAGATATTAAATAACGTTCGTGATATGGGTGCGGCAAAGCGCAATATTATCAAACGAGGCTTCTCAATCGAGTAACAAATTATGGATGATCTAATATTTGAGATTGAGATAGATGGTATTCTAACAGAAGCTAAACGAATATTTGCTAGAAAAAGTGGAAAGATCGTAAGAGCTTTCCGCTGTACTTCTGGGCGAAAGGTCGGCCGAATGGTTCAAAAACCCTCTGATTGTTTCAAAAAGAAAAACTTAAAAAGAGTGAAAGCCGCAAGGCGTGTTTCTAAAAAACTTAAATTTGTTAGAGCTAGAAAGGCGGTTAGAACAAAACGTAAAGCGTTATCAAAAAGAATCGCTAAGCTAAACAAGAGGTAAAAGAATGTATCAATACCCTGATTATAACACCGTTGAGCTTGATGGGCTACGCTATTACATTTGCGGTGAAAAAGCTTATCCATCGATAACAACAGTGTTGGGTAACACGGTAGCACTTGAAAAGAAAGAGTCATTAGATAGATGGTTCAAAAGTGTTGGCGAAGAAATGGCAACCAATATAACGCAAAGTGCGAGTGAACGTGGAACTGCTGTTCATAAGATGATTGAAAACATGTTCTTGGGTATTGAAAATAATTTTTTTGAATGTGATGAATTGCACGTGAACACATTCAAATCATTAAAATTTGAACTCAAAAAGATAAAGCCCGTTGGTCTAGAAGTTGCATTATATTCTGATATATTGCGTGTCGCAGGAAGAACCGATTGCATTGGGTTTTATAACGATGAATTAAGCATTATTGATTTTAAAACAACAGGTCGCACAAAAAATGATTGTGATATTCATGACTATTGGTTACAAATAGCATTTTATGCTATAGCACATAACGCGATGTATGATACTAACATTAATACTGGCGTTATTATAATGGGTAATGATAAAGGTTTACCACAGCGTTGGGTAAACAATAATCTAAGTAAACATTATGAAGAGCTTGCCACTCGTACTCTTCAATTTCATAATATGAGGAACAAAAATGAAAACTGAAACACTTGCTCTATTGGAAGATATGAGCGATTCAGAGTTAGAAAAAATTGCAGAGATAATCTACCAGAAGCTTGCTAATAAGTTAGGTATTGAAGATTGCGATTGCCAAAAAGAAATTAAACCTAACAATACATATATGTTACCCGCCATTGGTGGTGGTTTTACAACTCATCCCGTCGATGATGAAGCTGATGAAACAGAAGTACAGATTGAATTACCGCAAATACCAGTAACGATGGAATCGATAGATGGCATTAGTTTAAACAAAGCATTAATTTCAATAGTTGAAGATATAACAGCATCAATATCGCAAGCACCAACAACGTTAGTTGTTGAAAATATTCAATACAACGATGTGACAAAAGAGATATGTTTTACTACTGAAGGTAAAACAATACGCTGTGCATCTTATTCCAAAGATGAAATTTCATTAGATGTATCAGTGGATGGTAAAATCGGTAGCGTTATCGTTAAGCTTGAAGAAGGTGATAGTGTAAAATTTAATATCAATGAACAAGATTATATTGAGTTAAAAGAATGAGCACTCAAGTATACGTCAATAATAACATAGACTTTCGCATTGTGGCGGCGCATGCCATTGCACAATTCAAACAGAATCAAGCTTTTGATTTGAATGAGCTTGTTAATAATCCGCATTTCAAATTTTCAAAGGAAAGTCGTGAAATAATGTTATTAAATTACGATTATTGGTTTAGTTTCATTATGAAAATTGAACGTATATTTGTTAAACGCCATGGTAATAAACCAATACATCATGATCTATTTGATAGAATTAAAATAATGATTCACGATACCATCAAAGAAATAGATGACGTGATGAATGAAAATCCAACGTTTTTCAACATTAACGCGAAAAAATTACTCAATGACGATAACTCTATTTTTAAACAATATCTGCTTCAAGTTCTAGATGAAAAAATTCTTGACAAATCAATATTCATCGCCTTTCCTTCTCTAGTTGTTGCAATATCAGATTCTTTGAACAATCTACTTTTCCAATTACAGGAAATAGAGTATCTAACTGACTCAGATATAAAATCAAATGCTTTTATATCTTTCACTGAGCAGTGTGAGCACATCAACAAGCTAGAAAACATAAATATAATACTTGAGCGAGCAAAATGTTATAACATGTGTTTTGGTGTATCTTCATTCCACATTAAAAATTATACGAATAAAGATATATCAAATGAAATATCAAAAGTTTTTGCTGATACAAATTTCAATATCACAAAAATTATTAATGTAAACGATGCACTTAAACATTAAAAAATTGTAATAGAAATAAATAGTTATATTACGAATGAGTATAAGCAATGGATAAAATCTTCAAATCACTCGCCGACATTTTTACGTCAGGGAGCGTTGCTAGTGAGATACTAGTTTTAATCGTTTTCGTTGCGTGTTTCTTATTAATGATTTTTGCATTAATAAAGTTGTTCGCTTCGCTAAAATCTTCTTTTGGAACAGGAGTTGAAAAAGTAGATATAAATAATTTGAATGTTATCGTCAATGAACTAAGTGATAAGGTTAATGATCTTGCTAAAACAGTTGATGCCATCAAAAATGATATCAGCAAAGAAGCGATACACATTGAAAATATTAATAATGAGTTAGAAAATATTAACGAGAATATCAATCGTGTAAAAGATTTGCATATTTCTGATGCACATGTTATAGCACCAATAAAAACAAATATTGATCACCTAGTTAACCAGATGTCTCATATTCAACGTGATCTAGCATCACTTCACGGAACTATCATTGGGATATCTTCAAATCGCACCCAGTTGCGTTAATAAATAAAATAAAAAGAGGCTCTTCTACAAATATGCCAGTTAAAAGTCCATTCAAAGTTTATCAAGAATTTTTATCTCCTAAATTGTGTGATGATATAATTGCTAAAACAAAACTTGACCCACCAAATAAAGATGCTGATGGAAACCCATTAAAATATGAATGTTATAATGATCATGCCGAAGGAATAATATTTCAAAAGTTAAAAAATATTATTCCAGAACTGGAAGAACATTATGATATTGATTATGTTGGTACTGAGCGCATGCTATTTCAATCATTCCCCGAGGGAATGAATAAACCTGCGGAAGAACCAGGTTGTCAGAATGCAAAATATCTTCGAAAAAAATGGGTTAAGATTAAGGATGTTGATCTCACAGCGGTCTTATGGTTGAAAGACTATCAAGATCAAGTCCCATTTGATAATGATAATGAGGTTTTTGGCGGTAAATTAGAATTACCAATGTATAATTTTTCTCTAGTTCCACAAAAAGGAACGCTAGTAGTATATCCAGCAGGGCCACATTTCATCACGGCGACATCGCCTGTTATGGTTGGCACACTATCGCAAGTACGTATAAATTTAACGGTTAAGCAGCCGTGGTTATATGACCCAACTAATTTCCAAGGTTCATACGTAGAATGGTTTAAAGAATATAGCTGATTAATTAATCAGCTATTTTCTACTAATTTTTTTAATGATATATCGTATTTAAAAATTTTATTTATATTGACTAATAGTTCGCTTTCAGCTTCACTATAATTTATGTGAATTAATTTTGTTGGCCCAGTATTAATATGTGAATAATCACTAGGTAATCCTACGCCGACCCTTAAGATATATACTCGAATACTCTTTTATAATACGTTCATTATTAGAGTCTATCGTCTCAATAGTTTCAATAACTAATGGTGTTTGCGGTGAAAATGTATTTAAAACTATTAAATCGCCAGCATCTTTTTCAGTCAGTAAAGAAATTAATTTTGAATTCGTTGATACAGTATTTTTTAATTCGGTTAATGTTGCAGCAGAAAATGTTTCAATAATATTCTTCACTGTTAAATTGAATACATCGCCCGTATTATAATTTCCTAATGGTATTGAAAAAATTAACTCAGGTGAACGATATATTTCACCCGGGGACATGGGTGAATGTTCAATACCGTCTATGACAAAAACACCATTATCATATGTTAATGATATATTGCACACGAAATCTTCTATTAAAATGATTGGATTAATTTGAACATTACTTAATCCGCTAAATGTCGCCGCCACATCTTTATTTTTAATTACCTTTATAGTATAACTTTCTATGTTTTCACTGATAATAGGAGTTGGATTAGGTTCTTCGGGCGTTGGTTCTGGCGAGGATGTGTTGCGTAATATACGTTCAGTCAACTCAACGGATATGTGATTACCATTAAAGCCTGTCGTACGGGCTTTATAAATCAATTCTTCGTCAAATGAGATTGAATAATTCTCACGCGCTTTATATTCATTGAGAGTTGGAATAGTATATGTCACAAATCAAGAACCAATTATAAAATCTGGAGACCCTGCAGAAACCGGGGCGCTGTGAGGCCCAATTGGAACTGATGGACATGGATGAGGATTATTCATTGTCCCAACAAAAGCAACAGGTTTACCATTAACAAAAAATGTCGATGCGACTGGAGGTATTAGTATTGACGGGATAAAACAGCCGTGGCCGGTTGTTGCATGACCTAAGAGCGCAACAGGTTTACCATTTATAAAAAAATCACTTGATCCTTGAGCAATAAAATCACCGCACCCTAGAGGATCGCCTATTCTTGCAGCTGCCGGCATATTCACACCTTTAGTATATCTCATACTGTATTATTATATTATTTATCATGGATGTAGTGTCATTTAAAGAGGTATATATAAAATGTATAATAAAGAAGTTATCTCTAAAGCAGCTGAACATATAGCTGTAGCTATTAAAAGTAATAACTATAAAGGTGATGTAACGTCAAACATTAGATTTGAAAATGCATCTGAGGATGAAGCTATTAATACTTTAGCGTGGTGCATGCTGACAGGGCGACGTGTAAAATTAGAAGAAACGACGAGAGGGAGATATAACATATATGGCGAATAATTTAAATTCTATATCAAGTGATGATATAGATGTAATGTTTGATGTCATCAAGAAGATGGAAAGTTGCGAGATTCTACTAGATTCACCCTTTTCTGAAATGATGGAACCTTGGACTGATGAACAAATTCAAAAGCTTGATGCAGCATTAAGGAATATATTTGGATTTAAAGATGAATGATTTATTAGAATTTGCTGATACACAAAAAATTGTCAAGGTAATATCGGGAGGGCAAACTGGTGCTGATGTAACAGGCTTGGAGATTGCTAAAGAATTAGGGATTCCAACCGGTGGATATGCGCCCAAGCATTATAGAACTGAAAAAGGTTCTAATTATAAGTTGCGAGATGAATATGGTTTATTAGAACATCACTCTTATGACTATCCACCTAGAACTCTTGAAAATGTAAAAAATTCTGATCTAACAGTGATCTTTTCAATAAGTAATTCAGTGGGGTCAGCATTAACAAAACGTTTATGCGTTAAGAATAAGAAACCGTATTTGATGATTAACATTGACAATAAGAATGATGTTGAAAATTTCAAAAATGATTTTATATCCAAAGTGAAATCAATCAATAAAAATGAAATTATTTTAAACGTAGCAGGGAGTAGAGAATCGAAAGCTAAAGGAATAGTTGAAATAGTTCGAAATTTACTTTTTCAAGTGTTAAAAAAGGAGGACTAATTAGTCCTCCTTTTTTCATGCTACATCTTTTTTAGGTCGTAATTCTTTTTCATACTTTGAGTATTCAATAAATCTTGCGTCATGGCCGGGTTCGATATTATTCTTAATTAGGAATTTTGTTATATCGCGGTGGTAATCATGACGAACCGTCGAATTATGTGGACCTTTAACTTGCAGAGCATTTCTCATATTCTTGGACAATTGAATAGTACATTGCGGTAAACCATCTTTATTTCTGAAGCTGTATATGATTTCACTACCATCTGCAACAGCTCTACCGTATGAGCCCACACAATGTTTCATAACAACGCCTTCAGTTTCTGCAGCTTTAGCGGTTAGCAATTGAACCATATATCCAGTTTCATAATCATCATCTAATACTTTATAGTCGATTCCGGCACGAAGGGAGTCGAGCATAGATTTAGCTTTCTCATGAGATATTTTCTCAGCCATGCGTTCGGTATAAAGGTGCCACTGCACTGATTTATCCCAAGCAATAGTTGGCAATAACTTAGATATGTCTTTAACGAAATAAACATCCGGTAGTATCACATCATTACGATTAACGGTGTTATCAACGACAGCATTTAAGTAATCGGATAATAACTCAATCATTTTTTTCATTCTATTAAAGCGATGAATACGTCCGCCGGCAAAAACTTGGAATGATTTAATATCTTTTTTAGCATACTCAGGTAGCGAATTTATGAACTCATCTCGATCAATACCATCTTCAACAACGTAAAGTTCAATAATGTCTTCTAATGATGGGAAAAAGAACTCATAGAATTTGGCTGTTGGCATCGATGGTTCAAAATTATCGTATCCTGCGGCGCCCTTCTTAAACCAATTAACGAAATTTCCCTCAAACCACTTCGCAACTTCTGGGTTACGAGCGTATTGTTTAACAATCTTCAACATAGTTTGCATGATTTTCTGAAATGATTGCAACTCATCAACAACTTCACCCTTTGCGTTTACGATTGGTATTGTTGTTGAACCACCATTTATAATGTTTGTAGCTGCTTCAAGAAGCATATCAAGCGATTCACTAATAACATCCATTGATTTATCTTCTATTTTCGTCTTCATATCCGTTGCGGGCCAAGAGTAAATATAATGGCCAGCATGGTCACGAACAACAAGGAAAGCATAATTAGCGTAAGAATAAAATACGACATCTGCCTTATACCCTGGGATGACTTCTTGAAATTCCATTTCAACTTGTGAATTACGTGTACCATGCTTATGCAAAAATCCTGCAACAGCGCGGAGTTCACTTGCATCATTTGGTCCGCTATTATTTAGATTTGCGATAACTGATATCTGTTCAATAGGTGTTTTCGTAAATGGTGAAAATACTTGACGACCAATAGCACGTATACCAGCTGACATATATCCCGGAAGATGTTTAACCATATGGAACTCTGGTGTTACCATGCCGGCGGCACGCAATGACGTTGAAATTACGGCGGGTAAATTTTCAGGTGTTGGTACAGTGATATCAATATCGCCGTTTTCAATATCGTCAATATCTAAATCATCAAAATTCATATTTAAAAAATATTCTAATGATTTTTCATCCATTGCAACAGAAGCGGTTTTTGCCTTAGTGGTTTCTTTATCGGTAATATGTAGATTAACATCAGGCTTATCGCGCAACGTTGATTTTTGTTTTACCCCCGGCAATGAATCTTTCTTCGATTGAAAAATCGTATCGTCATACTTAGTTTTTTCTTTTGTTTGTGTTTTTGTTTTTAACTTAGTTATTTCATTTAAAAACTCAAGAGATTTCATACTACACCCTAATATTTTGGTTTGCTTATTTATTTATTTACAGAATCGTTTTTATTCAATTCTTCGATTTCTTTATTACGTTTAAGTTCCAATTCATGTATTTTATTTAACTTATCTTCTAATGTTAGTTCTCTATTGATATGTTTGGTTATCCACGCGCTGACATCGCGCTGTGATAGGTTAATATCATTAGTATCTAAATATTGGATAGGGGGTGGGGCTGTAGTGAGGTCTGAGGGTATTTCTTGTCGTAGATAATGGTTCTTATATACAATAACCTCTTTGGTGAACAGACTGCACCCAGAAGTGAACAGAACCGATAATAGAATAGAATAAGATATTAATTTTTTCATTGGGTGCCTCTTCTATCTCTGTCAACAGTCTGTAATTGGTCGATTGTTGTTTTTAGAACAGGGGCAACCGGGCCATTTAATTTTGGATCTATTCGTGAAATGCCGGTAAGAATGTCATCCGTTGCACCATCTAAAAGCTGTTTTTGCTTAGCCAATTCTTCTCTGATCTGAGTTAATTGTTTTTTATCTTCTAGCAATTGTTTAATTATTTTTGCGTTATCTGCATTTATCTGCGCGATGTTTTTAATTTCTTGACGCTGAAGAGTAATAGTACTGTCACGTTGTGTGACAGTACTATTCAATCTAGATATTTTTGATTGTGACCAAAAATAATAAGAAGTAATACCAGCAAGTACTCCAACTATTAAAATTATTTTTATCAATAACGAGTATGGTGCAATTTTTGCTTTTAGAATAGAAAACATATCACCCACCAAAACCTTTAGCTTGTTCTTTTTTAAGCTGCGTATAACTGGGTGTTGCTAATATTTCTTGTGTCATGATAGGTTGAATATTCGAAGATAAAAAACCGGTATAAAAAACACTTACAACTTTTTCATTAGTTACAGAATTATATATTGGTTCGACATAAATAGGCATTTATCACTCCCACAACATACATGTGGTATAGTTAGTAGTGGTTCCACCAACACACGTTGAAAAACCAATACCGTTTGTATTATTTCCAACACTAATATATGTGTGTGGCGTTGATCCGACCAACGTAGCTGAGAATGTTGTGCCAACTGGTAGTTCAGCTAAAATTGCGTTACATGTGCACAGTAATGGTTCAGCTCTAGGCATAACAGCCCAATGCAAGAACACTTGCTGCGAACCACCTTCAGTGATTGAATTCGTTATACCAAAAGGTATCAAACATTGTGCTCCTGTTACAAGTGAATCATGATATTCTTGTACAAAGGCACGAAATTCTACATCATTTGTTGTTGATAATACAGTACTATATGCGGTGGTTGTCATTTATAAATCTCTTGTGTTATTCGATAAATTATTTATTGTCTCGTTCAGTTGCCGCTTTTACGTATAGCGAATACAGAGCCGCATATAATGCTTCACTGCTCATTGTTGTCCCAGTTGGTGCACCTGTTACTGGATCAAGAATATCAATAACTTCGAGTGGTGCATAATTTTTCACTAATATTGATTGCGTTGGTATTATTGATACGGAGGGCATGTCTGGGCTAGACACAACTTCTTGTTCATAAAAAGTTATTGAGGGCGTTCCAATATATGGATTATCAATAACTATCTTATGAGAGCGAGTCCATTTAACACCACTTAAATTTTTTTCATTATAATTACTCATATGTTTCTCCTAATTAACCTGTTAATATAGCTCCGGTGAATTTCAATAGCGTTGCATTTTGATTTACTTTTAGAAAATCAATATTACTCATATCGTTCATAACCAACATAATATCATTGATATTTATTGAAACGTTGTTGAAATATCCTGCGGTACTGGCACGTAGCCATCTAAATTTTCGAAGTGCAATTGAACCTGAATCGATTGATGGTAAGCGTGCATTTTGATTTGCGTAAGTAAATGGCTTTGAACCTGTATAAACACTTGACCCTAAGATATTATAATTTCCCGCGCCTATTGAAAATGCAAATGATTGCGTTTGCGTTACCAAACGTTCATCATCATAAACCATAGCAACGAATAGTCTAAATTTTTTACCTGGAGTTAGATCGACATCTTGAGCGACGGATATTGCTGTTTCTGAATATGCACCTCCAGTTCTAGTGCGAAGCATAGAATTGCCAGCACCGGAAAGTCGTGGTAAGAATCCGATAACATAAGAGCCACCTGATTGTGTACCTGACGTGCGAGTAGAGTTTGTTAATAAAACATTAGAACGAGTTCCTCCACCAGAAGACCAATTTTTCCAAGTAGTGTAACCAACACGAACTCCGTTTGTTGATGAGGATGATGTCTGACTAACGGCGACCGCGGTTCCTGTGATTGGCAATGTTGGACCAGTACCGGCGATGTCACCAACTATAGCTTCAGTCAGAGTAGTCATAGAAGTATCTTCATCAACATAACCTATTACATACCAAACTTTATTTAAATCAGCAGAATTATATGCCGCTGGAGGGGTTACTTCAATACGTCTAACACCGGTTGGATCAGTCAATCCATTCGCAAAACCGATCGCAACACGTTTTTGTCCAGTTGCGCCCGTCATACCAGATGCAGTGAAAGTTACAGAGGCTGTTGTATTAAAATAATCATTCCATGAATCAACTGATCCATTCTGTATCGTTGCTGTATTGATATATACGTTTGATTCTATTGTATTGGCGGCGAGGTCCCAATCGATAATATTTTTATTAAATGGTTGTAATTGAGCATCAGCAATCTCACCGATAGGATTAAGACCTGCAACGCCATCAGCTTGGTTGACGTCAGTTGTCGTTAATGCATAGGTGTTTAAACTATCTAGTTGTTGCGCTTGCGTAGCACTCATTAAACCATCTATAGTATTAGGTGCTGATAATGGAATTTGTTCTAATAATTCATTTTTTGTTTTGGTTATTTTTTCAGCTTTACCATTTTTTGATAATAAAATATCACCATCCTTTACTAGGAAGGTTGTTGATTTATCCGTTGACACATAGTATCCAGGGTATTCACAGAAAATATTAGATCCTATAACAGAAGCTTCATCAAATGTAATACGATTGTAAATGGTTAAATCAGTTGGTGTAACAGTACTAAACTGTGAATATTCCGGTATTAGGTCGCCAGCTATTGTTACCATACCAGCTAATTCATCTTGTATCGCTGCTAAATTATTAAAATCGCCATAGTATACCGCTGATGAAAATTCTTTTGGTTTTTCATAAAACCAAACGTTCGATGAACCAGAATAACCAACTTCATTATCTTTAAAAACAATAAATGGTATATACTTCACATAGCGAAGATCATTCACGGTGCAGTACCCATCTCCAACTAAATCTAAGAGACTGTCGTTATATAACGTCGTTGAGATAATTCCTTCAGGTGAAATACGCAAATCAAATGAAAATTGGTCTGTGTCGATACTATTAAATTGTTTAGTACTTTGTACATCAAAAGAATTGTATTGGTCATAAACTCTATAGTAATCACCAGGAGTTAAACTAGCCGGAGCTTTCACATAGAAAATATATTCTTGCCATTGAACACCATCTTTTGTAAGATATAAACCAATACCAACACCATTTCTTAACGCATTTGTTGATGCGTATGATGATCTATTAAAGCCAAGACCTAAGAACGTCGTTCTATTTCTATTAAGAGGTATTGCGTTATTTTTTATATTGTCATGGCACGCAACAAGAGTGCTATTACTAGTTGTTAGATTAGATATAGTAATTTGTTTACCATTTAAGTTTGGATTGCCATAAGTAACCGCTGCTAGTGTGTAGCCAGCACCAAGTTTTTCCCCATATTCATCACCCGTTATGAGCCAAGAATCATTATTAAAATTATACGCATCATAATTTGTATTTGCATCAACTTTATTAATAACACTTAAATGTTTTTTAATTCGCTTATTATCATTATTCAAACGAACTAAATTAGGCTCATTTTCAATCCAACCGTGTTCAAACCCCTGTGGAGGAACAAGTGAATTACCTAATGGTTGAGTTTCAATATTAATACTACCAGCAATGGTAGTATCCTTTTTTATGATTTCAACGCTTATCCCCCAAGAATTTGTTGTCAAGGCTGGAATTAAAATAGGGCCAAATTGTGTATTGTCTGGTAGCGTAATATACGTATTACCATTTGAAAAATCTACACTCACTAAAAATTCTTCATTAACAGAATACGGAATATTATGTAAAGATTTTCTTTCAGCGTTAACATCTAGCGTGTCAATATATTCATTGTTTGACCCTACTCCTGTTAATGCTTTCTCACCGATAAAAATAGACCCGGCAGGAAAGGTGCCATGTGAATAATTACCATAGAATATTGTTGAAGACCCATGCGTCGGTAGATCAATGTAACGTGAAAAAAGTAATCTATCGTTTGTTGACAATCCTGTTGCTGATGTATTATCAAGCCATATTCTATATCCTACTACGCCGCCCGACGTTGCTGTTATTCTAGCACCTATTGTTCTTCGTGTGTGTGGGCTGCCTGATATACCAGCTAGATATGATTGGCTGAATTCGCTACCAAGTTTTATTTTTCGAAGACTTGTTGAACTGATACTAGATGTTCCCCAAGATAATTGCATTTCATAGCTCGAAATACTACTAGTACTACCTTGGTTACCAGTACCTGATGATCCTCCGGAGGCCGAGGAAATCATAGTTGGGGTATAAGTTCCCCAATTGATGTTATTTAACTTTGGACCATATAATATTTTGGAATTTTTATCCCAGGCGTATTCATTTTGAAGCCCTAATGAAGTAGAAGGATAATTTAGTGTTGATATAATAGATTTACCCGCTGCGCCGTTAGTGCCAGGCGCGCCGATCAATGATGTTAGCCATTCGGCCTCAGTTCCAACAAAACCTTCTAGCACAGCAATTTCATAAGCTGATTTACCATTTGACAAGAACTTTAATTTATTTTTAATACTAGTAGCCATTTTTATCTCTCACTTATTCTGGTAGAATTTCTTTCATTTCGAATTTACGAATTTTTGTTGTTGGAACCGGCGCCAGAAGAAACGCTAAATGTTAAGTCATTGTTCTTTTACCCTTTTACGTAATTCTGTATATTTATTTCTTAACTAATTTTCAAAATGATGTGAATTGTTGTGAAAGTGCTTGTACTGTCTAGATTAAAAGCTATCACGTCATTCGCATTAACAGTAGTTGTCCAACCTGTTAATGTGCTGTCTTGATATTTTATATCACTGCTAATAGTTGGTTTTGCGCTAGCGCAAATACTATCTGCAATGGTTAGGGGATAATTTGCAAAGCTATCTTTCCATATATCAATAACGCAACTTCCAGTTCCACCTGTCGTTAAAACGGTGACTGATTCTATAGTTCCTGCTCTTGGACAAAACACATAAATTGGAGTGACAGGGATTGTGATTATCCCTAAGGCGCTAACCCAATTTCCATATTTGTCATTATTACCAGCAGTTGCTGTAGAGTTAATAGTAACTGTCCCTGTTCCACTTGGGGTAATGCTGATATTAGTACCTGGTACAATTTCATTAACAACAGTAGTGATACCTAAATCAGTTTTTACTTGAGCGATGCTTCTATTAGTATACACACCCGATTTAACTTGAATGAATTCATCTTCATTTTTTGTTATCGCCGCTATTTCAGTAATATTTGCAGGTTTACTGGTGATACCTGACCAAGGAACCGCTGCCGCTGATCCAACATTAAAGATTTCATAACCAGCAGAGTTGGTTAATTGGGTATCATCAATAACAAAATATAATAGCCCTGTATCAGCTTGTTTAACGCAATCACCATTTTGCACGGTAGCTGTTGTTAATGCAAATCTTGCCGGTTCATCAGCAACCACAACTAGACGTTCAACAACGCTTGCCGGTAAGACGTCAATTGGTAGCGTCCCTGTTGTTATGTTACTTGCATTTGTGCAATCAACGTTAGGAACGTTATTTAAGCCAACACTTGTTGCATCTAAACCGATAATATCGCTAGCGTTAATTGGTTCTTGCGCGATTTTTGTCCAATTCGCGATATCAGTCGTAAAAGCTGCTGAAGATGTGTGATCAAGCTTACTGGTATATAATCCAGCTAGAGGATCATCAACGATGGTTCCAGGGTAGTAAACAATATTCGGTATGCCAATGTCAGTAATACCTGAATAAATTGTGGTTGGCGACCATTCAGTAATAGAAGCTATTGCAGCGGTTGAGCTGTTAATATTAAAATCAGTTATTTTCCAGCCGATAGTCGCATCAACATATGTTAAACTAATTGATAAACCATTAGCATCCAGAAGGATATCTGTTTCACCTTCGATTAAATTGCCATTGCCAGTAATTGTAACGTTGTTAATGCTATACGTACTTTCGAGATCAATAAGATCAATTGTCGCACCTTGTAGAGCATTCGCTGGAAGGCTTACTGAGAATGGAGCGGTCGAGCTGTCAACAAAATATCCCGTCGCAACTTGTAGTTGCATAAGATCATTGGTATGATCTATTTTATTCCATTTTTTATTTTCAAGACTTCCGACAATGATACCCACGTGCTCACTGCCAACGTGGTTAGTAGCAATGCTCACTTCAAAGTGATAATTAGCATATACGATTGTTATTGTGTGAGTGTGTGGAATCGCCCCTGCTGAAGTGCTGATACGAACAACATTTGGTAGTGTTCCATCTAAAAGTCCTGATACTTCTTCACTTGTCAGATAAGTTTGGTGTTTGTGACCGGAACCTTGGTCAGTTATCTCAATAAAATACGCAACATCTGAGTTGGTAACAGAAACATTATTTAAGAACGTTGCCGAAGCGTATTCGTTTACGACCCAACCGATGGCCGCATTAGCATAAACAAATTCTAAACCTAAACCGTCAACGTTGATTATAACGTCATCAGCTTGACTCTTTATGTTATTACCATTAGCGAACACAGTTAAATTATTTGTTGAATAATTGTTAGCAACTGGTATCTGAGATATCTTTTGACCTGGAGTTGGAGACGCAGGCAAGGTAATAGATTGCGCGGTTAATGATGTGTCAACTATGATCACATCATTAGCTGATGCTAAGTAAGGCGATGTTTCAGTAACACCATCCAGAATAATATAGTTACTTATTGACCCACCTGCCCCACTTAGTTTGTACCAATCGCCGTCTTCATAAACAACTAAATCTAATAGAGATGTTGTTAATGTGCCTAGCGTTCCCGCAACGCTAATTGTATAGGTATCACCATTAACGGGTGATGCTGGGGGAGGACCTGACGCATCATGTTGCCCTTTGTAATTTAATATAGTATCATTATCAACTTCTAATACTAGACCTGTTCCTGTTGTTTTTAAACGTTTCCCTGTAGGGAGAGAATTACCTAAGAATGCTAGGCGACGTGGTAATTCACTATTAATAAAATTTTCAAATGCTGTTGCCATGTTCTATTTTCTCTCTTAAACCAATTCTTCTAATTCAATTTGCATTGTGCCACTTGTGTTTGACAATGTATTTAGCTCATCATTATTGTGCCATAGATTTCCTGTGGCGCTATACGTGTCTGCAGGCTGCGTTATCGTGTATGTATCTACAGCAGGGTTAGTATTTGCCGCAAAGGCGAAGTTTAAGCTGCCACTTGCACCTTTAGATAGATTGCTACAACGTAACTTACTGGTATCAGAAACACTGGTCCCTATTCCAACCTCGCTTGATAGCATTGGTACGGTTAGCGTTCTCAATACAAACCCGCCAATAGTATAATCTGGATTTGTTATGGTTGTTTGTTGGATACCTGCTAAATTAGTGGCGCTTAATCCTGTGAAGGTGTGCAAACCTTTAGCATCATTATCGTGAACACTCAACGTTCTGGTAGAAGTTTGTGTGCCAACCCATGAACCAATGAAAGTACCCGCTGGAGCATCAACAGACATTGGTGATGCCATTTCTTGATTACTTGATAAAGTGATTACATAATTCTGCGCAGTGGTTCCATTATTACCACCGCTACGTAGGCGGGTTGCTGGAAGTGTTACCGTTACTGTTGGAGCAACGTTTGCAATTTTTACTATGCTGTTTGATACTGTGATAGCAGCATTTGCGGTTCTTGTCGCGGTAATTCTAAAATTTGCGGTAGCGACGTTATATGAACCATTAATACGTGTAGCAAGTTTTGCCGCTTCATATGTTGTTGCGTTCGCAATACTTAATTCTGAGTTTGGAGAAGTATATGCTACAGTATCATAATTAGTGATAGTGTGATTAATCGTAGATACTTCAGAGTTCTTTAACGCACCTTGTGTTGCAGGATATACTATAGAACTTATGTTTATACTAGGATACGTATTATTAAGCACGACAACATTTGTGCCATCCACTGAACCCGCTGTGGCGCTGTTATGCTGCGACCCATAACTACCATTAGCATTTTTAGCTCGTAATAACACACCCAGTGCTTGAGGCGATGTTCCTCTATTCGCTATTGTTGCTGTTACTACAGCTGAGCTAGAACTGGCGATAGGAACAATTGACGCAACATTAGCAACTAAACCATTATCTAAAAATTGTATTTCAGTCATAGGTTGGTTAGCGTTAACTGTTATTGTTATCGTGTCACCAGCTTTTAATTCAGTCTGACCAACTGGATAACCACTAATAAGAGCTGAGGTAATAGTTGGGCCATATGCTAACGTCATTGCTGAAGTATAAGTAGTATCATCTTCATGGGTTATCACGATGTTGCCAGAAGTGTTCTGAGTGATTGCAGCTGAGCCTTCCCATATATTCATACCAACCTGGGTTAACGTTGCGCTGACACCATTAACGGTGACGTTTGGTTTAAATCCGGCGATGCTGCCAGTTTCAGTTGTAAAATGTACAGTAATGTTTGTGGTGTCAGCGCTAAAAGTAGCTAACGCTAAACCACTAGAATCGTGTACTTTGTTAAAGATGTTACCACCAGCGGTAGCGGTAACGTCATCAATATAGATTATAGTTCTGTTAGGGGTCCCTGCTGACATTGGTTTCCACACAACACCATCGTTGTAATACATAGTTTTATCAGATATTAGATATACAGTGCGACCTTCATCCGTTGTAACGAAAGGTGGAAGCATGTTTAACTTCTCAACCTTTAAATTTTTTATCTGGCCATCATTCTTAAGTTCAATATTACCATGTAATTCTAGATTTTCGTAATGCTTTGACATTTTTAACTCTCTATTTAAGCAGTGAAGAACATAATGTTTGCTGTTCCAGTAACAGGTGTGGTAAATTCTATTACAACAGTATTCTCGGTAATATTTATAGAATTAGGATATATCAAACTATCAGTATTATCATAAACCTGAGCAACTAACCTTTTATTGTTCTTGTTGTGTGTGATTGTCCATGTTGTTGCTGGTGATGCTTGATTGTGCTGATAACCAACAACTGAGTCAGAGTTAATAGCAGCAACCTGATTTTCTAGAGTAGTAATACGTGTATTATGTGTTCCGAGCGTAGTGTTGTTACCAATGATACGCGTATCAATGGATGATATAGCAGCTTGAACTTGGGTAATACCAGGAATAGAATATGAACTTGGGTTTAAATTAATTTCTGATGCAATATGCTTATTACTTGAAACCAGTAAGTGTGAATTCAAATTATTGGTTAATGTATCAATATCAATATTATTAATATCACCCGTAATTGTTACATTACCACCAATTGTTAAATCTTTTAACACCGTGGTACCATCGGCTAGAATCGCAAAAACATCGGGGCCAGAATTCAATATTTTTACTTTCACAAGTGGTAAAGCTGGTGATACCCCAACGTCAGGTTCAATAGTAAGAGCGGTTATACCTGGAACGGATGGTGTTATTGATAGCTGATCGTAGTTAGTAACAACAGAATCAACAACAGTGGTTGATCCAGCTACTTCTAAATCTCCTGATATTAATAGCTTACCAGTATCAGATTCAAATATCAAATATGATTCTGATACTGAATTTATAAGCTTAAAATCCTTACCACTCTGCAAGTTGATGACAGCATCGCCACTTACGTTGGTGTTATTATATGCAGTTTGTAAATTGATTATGGTTGCAGTTGCGCCAGTACTAGATAATGTACCATCCGCTAAAACTACTTCTTTTCCGGAAACTAATAGCGTATTAAGACTAGCAGAATCTATTACAAGTGTGTCACCTGCTTTTGATTGCTTTAATAATCCATTTTGTAAATAAAGGGGTTTAATCATTGGCATTTTTTATCTCACAAGTAAATAGGTCTTTCAATTGATAACATAAATGAGTTAGTATCTAATACGTATCCAATAACCTGTGAAACACCAACATTAGGTGGTGTTAATGTTACTTCGCCGGAAACGCTACAGAATAAAGGTTTGTTAATATCGCCGATATTAAAACGGGGTATGGCACTATAAATTCGTCCATATGTTATTAGCGGTGAATATTCACCCGCCAATGTATCTTCTGGAATTAATCCTGATACCGTTTTATTAGGATCAGCATAAGAACACAGAGTGACTGTATCTTCATCAATTAGTGTCACTAATGAGAAAGCTGGAATTAATGTCGTTGCAGTAACATTCTTAATATGCGTTTCCAATTTAAATCCGGAATATGCATTATTAACGCTTGTCGTGTTAGTTATAAGCGTGGTTTCTGATGTAACAAAAGAACCATCATGACGAAGAATTGGCTTTAAATCATCATCATAAACAACAAACCCTGTCGTATGATCACCCCATAAACCGACCTGACTTCCTAATGCAGGATAGATAATATCGCCTGATATATCAAATGTTCCTAGATGCACGCGGCATTTTAAGCGCCATGAACCGGATAAAAAAACTTTCATATAATTTGTTGTCGTGTCAAACCAATGTTGAGTTTCATTGGGTGATACTGGTTCTTGGGGACTAACAATCATTTCATATGTTGAGTGTACAAATGATGTTCTACCGGTAACTAAATCTAGGTCTAAGAATAAATGATATTCAACAGAACCAACCGGGAAAGAACCCCATGCCTGTGAGATACCTTTTGATTCTATGACAGTATAATTTCTAGAACCATACGCCATCGTAACGATAGTTGGTGTTGGCGCTACAACAAGATCAATAAAACTATTGTCAATTGAACTTCGTTGTAAGTTAACAGGTGTGTTAGAAACATCAACCTGGCGATTAATAATACCTTGTCTAAAATTTATTTGCACTTTATTTACCTGTTATCTTGTTGTATTGTTTAAGTATTGATTCATTACTAAGCAATGATTTATCTATTTCAAAGTTACCGACCAACAATTCGCAATGTTCCATCTAAGCTGTTAAATTTATTGAACGCAGCATAAAAATTTCCATTAATTTCTCTTGGCGCGCCTTCTAAGTTTTTCAATAAATTTTGTGTGCAATTGAAATTCCCAGCTATTTCGCGGGGTGCACCCTTGAGTGTTTTTAAATTATTACATGAACACCCATATTCTTGCCCATTAACTTCTATTGGGCCATTTTCAAGAGTTGTTAAACTGTTACCATAACAGTAAAATGAACCCTCAACATATTTTGAGCAACCATCTAAACTATATAAATCATTACCCGAAATATTCAGTTTGCCATTAACATGTTCAGGAAGGTAATCCAGGCGGTCTATTCTGTTATATGATATATCAATATGTGTGCCGATTTCCTTTGGCATATAATCCAATAAATCAACTTTTGACTTATTAATTGAGAACGCTCCGCCAATTTTTTTTGGCGATCCTTGTAAAGATCGCAGTTTAGTTGATGAACATGCAAAATCACCGAGAAACATTATTAAAGTTTATTAAAAACTTTCCATCCGCATCAATAATACGATCGTCAAGTGCATCAATTATCATATTATCGTCAACATCAACGCTAAAATCGGCATTAATCTTATAAGATACTTTATAATGGCGCATGATTCTGTTGATGAAATCTTCATCTTTAATAAAATTTTCGCGCAAACTACTAAGTTTCATTATGGGGCGTTATCCACACTTATTGTTAATGTATAAGTTATCAATAGACTTCTGTTAGCTGTTTTTTCAATTGGGCTAAAAATAATATGTGATAGCATCAATGGTGTTGGCGTATCAGCTGAAAATAAACCTAGCTCATCAAAAACGAAAGGAGCTTCAGGATCAGTATTTTCACCTTCACTTAAAGGCTGTCCAGCTGGTTCGTCAACAGCAACTTCGCAAGTTATTGTGACAATAGACGCTATTGATGGCGCTGTTGCTGGTGAAGAAACAACCGAGTTACCAACACCCACTGATGGGCTGGATGCATCGATAATCTCAGAATAAGTTTCATTATATAATGTAGAGCCAGAGCCAACGATGTTAGGTGGAAGATATTGTATGCTAAAGTCCGGCTGGATATTTGATCCACCATTTCCCAATTTTAGCTGATATATATGCCCGTTTGTTTCATGGGCAAGGGCACGTGCGATAATGCGCGACATGTTTTGCGGGTGGATAGCATTAAACCTATCAAGTAATACTTCTCCGGAAGTCTTGTCAATAATGTTTACATGACCCTTAACATTTAAATTTAATGGGTGTTTCATTCTAATTCCTCATTGCTTTGATTTATTTATTATCTTAATGTTTTAATCAGGAGAGTTGATCAAGCATCTTAACACCGATCAAATAAACTTTCAACCCTTTTGCTGAACCATCACCAACTTGATCAATGTCAATAGTTATCTTAGAACCCTTACTGATAAAAGCTGATGATATTACTGGAAGTGTTGTAGCAAACTGTGATGTCTCTTGTGCATTATCTATAGTTAGTAACGTATTTAATATTGATACATTATTAACATTAACATCTACAGTAAGAATTGATCCTGCAGACTGGGGTGTACTCAATCCACCGAGAATATCAGTTATTTTAAAATCATATGGGGCGTGGAAGGTAACTTTATTCGTTCCAACCGTTAACGCTGTGGTTTCATCACCACAGATTACATCTATTGAATGTGTTCCATCATTTGGTACTGTTTGTAATAATTCACCTGTGAGTAAGAATACGTCATCGCCGCGTGTCACTCCATGCACTATTTTTTGTATAGTTACTAGCGAATAAATTTCATTAGTTGTTGCTATACTTCCTAGTGTTGACACCATAGTTCCATCGTCCTCAAGTATTGCGATTGAAACTGATCCGATGTTATATTGGCAAATTTGTATTTTAGCACCTTCAGGCCAGATCGTTTCTTCTTGTTCAATGGTGTACGTTACATCACTCAGTGAATTATATCTGATGAGTTTACCTAAATCTGAGGTGATTGACGTTCTGGAGGTGGTATACTCAATCACACTCTGATTTAATGGTAGATACATTTCATCAGCAATAGTTGTTGTAAGATATAATAATTCAGCATCATCAATTGTTAGATATTGAGGGAGTGGGTTGGGGCTGGTGAAAAAATCATTTAATGAATATGGTAGCCATACAATAGATGTTGCGTCAGCCATCACGATACCAACATCACCCAAGTTACTATAATATCCATTGTATACACCATAGTTGGTAACATTGACAAATGAGCCTGCGGTTGCTGTAACTGGGAGACTAGCTCCATTAATACCACACCAATCAGCATATTGTGCCGGATATGTATAATTCCAATTAGCAAATGATGTTATGACTTCAATATCACTTGAGCCAACCGACTGAAATTCTAAGTCACCTAATACAATAACATTAGCGCCAGTTAAGAATCCTTCAGCCAAGCCGCGTGGTGCGAAAACCCCTGTTGTTATTTGCTCACCATTGAGATACGCGTAACAATTTCTCGTCACTGGATCAACAGCGATGGCTGGTATATCGGTAATGTTGAAAGTCGTGCCAAAGCCTGGGGTTCCAACATAGCTTCCACCTGACATTAATCTAAATGTCCACGCCGATCCTATCCACCCGGCAAGCAATATTTTACCAGTGTCTGTTGCGATAACAATGCTATTCTGTCCTTGACCAGGAGTTCCTGTGAAAGTCGTAGTTCTACCTTCAACAAGTCTCATTATACCATCGGTCCAGAATGGGATTGGATCAGCTAATCCCATGTAATTATCATATTCTCCAGCATCCGTGATTGTTTTGCTCATCACTTGGCCTGTAATATCAGCGGGAAGGCCGCCATAGAGTGGAGCATTAGTCCCGGTGAATGTAACATTACATGCCGGAGGGGTCATATCCCATGGTATTAATGTAACTTTATCTTCAGTGTCAAGAACATACTGTGGAAATGGGTTGGCATTATCAGCTTTAAAAGAATCCCACACTTCGCGCAACGTGTATTTTCTGTTGCCCTCAGACCCTAGATTTTTTGCTATAGCAAAAATATCATTATCAACGTTAACACTTTCAAGTGGACCCAGTGCGTTAAGTTCACTTATTTTTAGATCTGCCATTTATTACTCCAAAATTAATTTATCGCCATTTTCCAACAGCATATATGAACCATCTTCTTGCATCAGGGATGGTGTGGTGTTAATAATATTTATTTGTATATTAAGTTCTTCTGTGATACTAACACCAGCGCTTTCATTAGTTTCCGAACCAACGGTAAATAATGTTTCATGAGCGTCGATACCTAGCAACTCAAAAGGCCATGAACCAAAAGCATCTGACATCGGTTCACGAATAGTCACATTAATAGTATCAGCAAATCTAATAGAATCTCTAATGTTTAAAAATTCTGTTATGTATGTTTTAACAGTATTTTCTTGTGCCTCTTGTTGAAAAACATTAAATTTTAAACGAGTACCTAAGATAGGGGCGGTGTAAAATTCAAAATAATAAACACCGTTAATAATGATAATTCGACCTAGTGGAGCTAATTCAACCCAGGTATTTTCATAGATATTATCAGTCTCTTCATCCAACCCTATATCGTCAAGTCCCAGAACATCAAATGCACCCTCGTTATAATCATTCAATTGCGGGTGAATTTCATCTTTACTATAATCAAAATCTGTAATGGTATATTCTTGCCAAACATCGTTCATTGCGATATGTAGGCGATCAATTGAATATAATATAATTTCAACTATTTCATTAAGTTGAGGTTCAAACCCTGGGATAAATTGAATTGATGTTCGGTACTTGTCTTTTTCAACATAATGCTCACCTTTATTATATGTTACCCCGTTAACAATAACAGCTTTTATTCCATTGTTATAAGGTAATTCATATATATGATTACCTCTACTAGACTCATCAGTTTTTCCAATACGAAAGTATTTTCTCAAACGTGATGATTCACGAGGTATTACGCAAGGAGGTATTTTAAAGAGCGTTGTGATACCATCACCTGAGTGCTCACGTCCCCATGCATTTGATAGAGTTATATCAAAACCGAAAGTTTCATTAATCTGAGCAATTAATGAATCCGAGAATTCATAATTGCTCATGATGTTAAATATTTTTACGTGAAATGGTTTAATATCATTAACGTAATCAAATAGTGAATTCAACAAAACATTTTCATTGATGATACCTGGCATTATTAATTCACCCTTTTAATATATTTGAAAGATATATATGAAGTTTTAAATATGTCAGTTAACTCATAGTTCATCGCGAGAATATCGTATAGTATCGCAAAGAAAATTTTATTAATGACTTGATTTGTTGCTGGAACATTTGATTCATACATTTTCATCATAGTATTTATCACAACAGCCGGAGAAGAAAAGCTCGCTGATACATCGTTAACATCAATAAAATCAAATGGGTTTTCTTCCAAGTCTTTAAGAATAGCGAACAACGTAATCATCCCTAAGTCTTTATCAACAAGGGTTTGATCAGGTTTAAATCCATAACGTGTCTTAGTACCATTCTGCGTATCAAATTCAACACGGTCAAGGGCTGGAATATTCTGCCCAATCATATTTTTACCAGCTAATGAGAACACTAATTTTTCCCATAATACGTATGGGATTTTTTTATTTTGATTCTCAGATATCAGCATCCATTCGTTATGAACATTTTTTAAATTAATATTAGCTGGATCATCTCTAAATGTATGATCATTTGTTAATTTTAATTTAAATGTGTCATCCATATTGACATATTTGCTAATACCACGTATAATCAGATGTGTAAAGCGATGTGGCTTATCAGCTGTTGCAAGTTTAAGATTATCAATAACCGCAAATGAATCTTGATGATTCATTGAATTGATTGCATTCAACACTGAACTATTGGTACCAGCTTTTTCCTTTTTACTATTGGTTACCCAGAAATAATAATTTGTTTGAGCTAATTCACCTTGATCATTTCTAACTTCTTTTTCAACGTACTGATAGTCATAGCGATATTGAGTTAACACGCTAGACGCTGTTGCATCTTCATTAAATGCTAAATCAATTTCAGTTGGAACATATTTTGCCAACACTGCTAGTAAAATGTCGCCCTCATTTAACGTTAAACTTGCTGTCGGCTGAATAACACCGTCGACTATAGTAAAATCTTTATTCATGATTTTGTATAATCCATTAACGTAGAATGACACGCGTGTTGTATCTACAATAGCGGTAAAATCGAAATATTCTTCAAAGAAATTAACTATTTGAGGATCATATTTTATTTTTCTGACATCATCCGTGACAAGCGCCCAATCATTCCATATATTACGGTACTGTAAAATTACATCACCGTTAATGTTTTTAATAGGTTTTAATTTTTGAGCGTCAATATTAGAATATGTCAACGGTGATTCCACAACAGGTATCCATAGACCGAAAACAGGTTCCCACTTATTAAATGGGGCTGGAAAATCTGTAGAATAATCACTTGGTGTTTCATACAAAATCCAACCCGTGGCATCAGTCAAATCAAAAGGTATAATGTTTGTTGCGACAATAGCTTCTCGTATCACAACGTCATGTAAAACATTACCAAATCCTTGGGCAATTTTCTGTAAGCGATCATTTTCATTAGTAAAACCAACACTCGAATGATCCTTTAGCGTAACAGCGTTAACGCGAATGTTAAGAAAATCGAAAGTGTATGTAACACGAGCGCCGATCACGTTTGGAGTATCTATCACTTTTATTGCTTGAGTGATATTAGAATTTGTATTCAGAGCTCTAATGTAATAATCAACACCGATTTGTTCATTTGAAAAAATTACAGTACCATTAACAGGTAAATTTTCATTAATAATTTCAATACTAAAATTATTAAGATCTGCATTATTAACAAACGCTGGAACCGTTGTTGATAAACTTGACCCAGACACAATAGACACAGTATCACTTAGTTGAGCTTCCCCGATTAAACCGGTAAGTGTATTAACAGTGAAATGTTTTTGTGTTAAATTATCAAAACGGGGCCACGTATCATTTTCTAAGTAAATAATGTTTGAACCAATATTAGTATTACTCATTGAAAAGGTCGTTACGTTATTACTAAAGAATTCGTGTGGTAAAGCACCCGGGTGATTACCTGGTGAGTCTGAATATTTCCAAGCAACCACTCGATTTTCCCATACGCGATTTCTGGAATATAATTCTTTAAATGACGGGGTACCTGAATACTTTAATGTATTAATAGATTCAATAACCAATGCGTCATATTTGCTAGGGTGGACCGGTGATTGAACCCACTCATTAATTGATGTGTATCCAGGCCCATACTGCTTACCCCATTTTGATAATCTATCCTGAAGTAATGGGAATATTTTATTATCATTGTATGGGATGTATTCCAATTTGCTGGTGTCAAACCATACAGTGCCGACCTGATTATCACCCCACGGTTGGTGTGGAACATAAGTTTCATTATCAATAGAACGTAATGAATAGTTATATTTTGCTGGATCACTATCACTAATAATATCTATTACGTCTAGACTTTCACTAGGATAAGCGCCACGGATTGGGTCCCATAGAATAATGTCAAGTGATTGATTATTTTTGTAATCAATCAACTTTAATGGGTTGTGTTTTTCATATGATTCACGATAGCATTTAACGATGTAATCAACACCATTGTTCACTAGCAAACGTATTGTTGTTGAATTAATAAAATCGTAATCAACACCGGCAATCAATGGTGTTGTTAAGTCTGCTGTTGCGTAAACCTCAATATTAGCGCTTGACGGAATATCAATCAAAGAGCTAATATTAACAATAGGAGATATAAACTCGGCAACGTGGACATCAACATTTGCAAAATTTTCTAACGTAAAGTAGAAATCATTTTGTTTTTCATCATCAATACTGTACCAACGATCATTAGTATCGGTAATCGATATGTAACCCAGTAATGGTGATTCATTTTCGATAAACTGAATTTTTGTATATTGTTCACGAGCATCAATATTTTGTAATTTTATTTCTGGTGCCATGGTTGGGCGGGCATCGCCGTACTGAGCGACTTTGTATGCCCAATATTCATCTATAACGATTTCTGAGTTAAATGTTTTGTTATTAACAAAAGCATTTAACGCGTCAACGGTTCCTTTATTTTTTAACATTCCGCGCCAGAAAGAGAATTGTGTCTTATCAGTGTAACCTAAATCATTCAAATACTTCTTCTTATCATATCCAATCAATGATTGGGCGGCTTTGGTTAATGAATTTGAATTAATCATTTTCTCAACATCATACATATCACCGATTGAATCAATATTATTACAGATGTTTGGGGTAACATTATTTCCATTTAAGTAATAGCCATCAAATGTCACATCGCCTCTTTGATCTCTTTGAATATCAGTCGATATGAATAACATTGGAACGCTGATACCTGTGAATGGATCATAAATCATATTGGCTCTATTTTCAGAACCGATATAATTATCCATTAGCAATATATGTTCATAAGTATCTATGAATAAATGAATACTCATCATTGGAACATCGCTATGAATTTCAGTTATAGTATCTGAACGATAAACCCTAAAATCTGATGTATTAATTGGATTGCCATTAACGTCAAAAATTGCAGGAGAATATACAGGATCGTATGATGACGATAACGCAAAATTCGAAACAATACCTTCTTCATTTTTAAACCATACCCTATTTTTAAATGGATTAATGAACACACCATCACCCGCCGTGGTGCCGATATATTGCGCATTTATGAAACGCTGTATCTCAGTATCCCAATCAATTATTGTTCCCGCAAATTTATCCGTATTTAAATCGTATTCAGCGTTATTCAATGTCCAGCCTTGATCAATGCAGTATTCAGCGTATCCATAGATGATGTTGATAACCTCTTGCATGCTGTTAACCGTGAATGGCGTTAATTTTTCAACAACTTGTGTTTTAGTATGATATTTTTTCCATGATTCGCCAGTTGCCAAAACGTTATCACTGCTAATCATTGAATAAGACCCGTTGGTATCAAATTCATAATATTTGATAAATTGATTCTTATTGTTTAGCAGTTTGATTTGATATGTCCAATCTTCGCCGTTGTTTGCGGGAACAAATGTATTTCTTTTAAGAACGCCTGTACCGCTCTTAATAAGATCGATATCGATAGTATCAATCCAAAAATCTTTTATGCGTTCGTTGTGTTTTAATATAATACTAACATTTTCATCTGGGATTATGTGATAATCTGATTTCACTTGTATGTTTTCTGAATTGACAAGCCCACCAAAACGGTGCCCAATATTTACTTCCCAGCCACGGAGAATAGCATTCACCGCTGAAGTCTTTAAATCAATACTATTATAGCGTAAGAAATTAATCAACCATTGTGATATGCCATTGATGAGTTTTATTGGTTTTTTGATAAATGAAGCCTGTCCTCCGACAATTTCAAATTTATCACCGATAGAAAAATCAAACCCATTTAAAATTAATGTGAATTCTATCTGTGGGCTAACATATGAGATATCACTTCTACCTTGATCTAAGATAACGCCATCTTTAACAACATTGAATAGCGAATAACCGTTTAAAGTCTCAATGATGTTGATTTCATATTTTCCTGGGGATATAACATTTAGATCACTGAGCACGGGCGAAATTTCTAGTGGGTATTCTTCACCGTGTAATATTAGATTTTGATAATTTATTTTTTTATTAATATTTTTGTTAATAGTGTAACCATTAACGTCATAGTTATTAAAACCAAAAAGTTTATCAATAAACTGAATTGGTTGAATCTTAAAGGCAACGTTAAGAACATCATATAGGAATTCTATTGATGCACGCCAGTTGATCTCATCTTCACCGAGATCACCAAATGTGAAATTCTCATTATGTCCTATAGGCACATCATTATATAATGCTTCTGCCGCACCTGCTTGAGTTATAAACACAACAGGTGGTAGTAGTTCACCCGTTGTTGTGTTAACACCTAACTTTTTAGTCCAGGCGCCCAAAGGAGCTGGGTAACCTGGGACAGTGTCATTTTTTATATCATCCCACATTGATCCCGCGTATGGGTATTGTCCATACAAACCTTCCCACCACAATGGTTGAGAGGTGTATCCTTGCAGCACCCATGGTTCCATATCTGGACGTGTTGTTCCAAAATAGTCTTCATATAGCGCTTGCCATGTTGAATGTTGAGAACTCAGGCCTGCGATCAACACAGCTTGAGAATAATTCCAAGTAAATGAATCTTGCAAGTCACTGACAGAATATGGAGTAGATATATTATTCTTATAACACCATGATAAAAATTCTTTTTCTAAGAGTGAGTCAAATAAAGTTGCATTCGTTGCTCTCACCTGGGCAATATCTAGATTTAATGGTTCCGTGGTTTTTGGAATACCGGAATAAATCTCACGCTCCAATGACATTATTAATTCATCAACGATGATATCTAATTGTAATTCTTTCCATGGAGCTTGTAGATCAAGGTATGGTACCCAATCATTGCCATCACCCTTATATAAAACGTTGTTCTGGCGGTCATACCAATAATTGTCAGATATAGGCGGGTGAATGTTTATAGATTCATCAGACACGACGTTATAATGTTTTAACATTTGCGTTGTGGTATCAAACCACAGTTGATTTTTATACGGTTTCGCTGGAGGGATGTTGTTAATCATACCTGGTAAGGAATTACCATCAGAACGAACAATATATTTTCTGCAATATTGTTGCAGTTCATCAACGGTGTAATTTGATAAAGCTGATTTGTGACCATCATGATGTTGTAATACATATGTATTAGCAAGAGCATCAAATATTATTTGTGGCTCAACCGCATCAAACGCACGAATGTATGGTGTTGTTATAATACTGAATTTTAAACCTGATGTTGTATCAACTAGTACTTTAGCATCTTCTGAATTGCTTAAAACATTCTTAAATTTATTTAGTACTTCAGAATTAAAAACGGAGTTCTCATTGTATTCTGTTGGTGTTGAAGAATTTGTCTCTTGTAGTAAGGTTAATATGTTTTGAAGAACAAAGTCTCTAGAACTGGTGATCAATTGATCGTATTTTTGTTGCGCAAAGTCAATCACGCCCGGGATTGAAAAATCAACTTGGTTGATTAACCCCATGAAAATACCCAGATTAGTATTGAAATCTTTTATATATCCACCTAGACCGTAATCTATGCTTGATAAGCTTCTGAAATTATTTGCCCCATTTGGGTTGCCGGTGAATAATGGCTGGGCGCTCATAATGCTTCTGAAATGCGCACTTAGATCAGAGTAAGAAATAATCTTCTTAGTGATGTGTTCAATATTATTTTTGAATGCTGGAGGAACAACCCAAGCGCCTTCATTGTTGCTATCTGACAGTGGTGAAAGTTCAACATATGATCCATTTAAAATAGAACTTGCATATTTTGGGTATGAGTATTCACTCTGTGTCCAGATAATATTGTACGCTGACCCTAACTTATACATATATAAGGACTCATCATTTTTGTCAACAAGCCCATGTTCAATATAAATCTCACCATCGTTATCTCTAATTATACGCTTTTTCAAAATGGTGTCAAGTGGAGCAGTTTCACTTTCAGCAAATTTAACTATACTTGAAACCTTAAATGTAAAATCTTGGTCAGGATAGTAGAGATTAAACAGTGGGTATGTGTTTACGTCATTTTTTGCTTGTGTGTACTCGGTTGCGCCTGCAGTTGAACTGATAGCAGGTGCATCGTTAAAGAAGAATCTATTTAACTCAAGTTCGTTGTGATACTCGATAATTGGGCGGAGGGCAACAGTAGTTTGATTTATATCATATCCTAATGTTAATAAATCAGCTTCGTGTACCCAGTGATTTGCGTCGGTCCAGGCATTTGTATTTGCACCAGGAGCTATAACAATATAATCAGGAGTTGAAAAATTCGTGTTGTATGAGCTCGTTAAACCGGTTAAATGCCCAACCCAACGGTATCTAGAAAAGTTAACAAACTTATCTAGGTTAATAGGTAGCATCAGATTAAATGACTGGCAGGCGCCGATGTTAGCAAAATCAGCAATATCTACGCCGAGAATTTTTAATTTATCAAGCATATCTGAAAAGGTGAAGCAGTATTCATCATCACCAACACTGGTATATAAAATTGGCTCAATGGTGTTTAATGTTCTATCAGCATTCTTCTCAATAATGAATGGACGGTCTTGCGATTGATCAGCGCTGATCCAACCAAATAATTGTTTTGAATCTTGCTTAGTAAATAACTTATTGACAATATTCTTGAACAGTCCCATGTTAAGAACGTTTCTATCATTCTCCGGGATATACTGTGATAAATCAATCTGATTTTTTATGTTGGACATACGTATTGAACTCATCTCGCTGATTGTGTAATAATCTTATTTATTTAAATCTTAGACGCAAAAAGAAGGGTGGTATCAATAATTAATACCACCCTCACCTAAAAATGAAATTAGCGTTGGCGTAAAATATTTGGTGTAAAGCTATTAACAATCTCAATGTCTTTAACTTGAGCAGCGGATTGTAATATTTCATCTTCTCCAGATTCAATGATAAACAATGAACCAAATGAGTTGTTCGCGTATGTTGGAACTATAACAACAGAAGCGATCTCATTTATTAATTGAGTATGTAATACGGCAATTAATTCCGTGGCGTAGAATGTTTGTCCAAAATCCCAATTATCTATAGCAAAATATTCATTGATCAAATTAACAACTTTGATCTTGATTTGCTCATCAGTTAATTTTGCTGATGGAGATTTAATAATTCTAAACTTAGAACGTAATCGGCTTTCAGCTAGATCACCGAACAATAATTTTATCTTGCCGGAGTGCATAACAATGGTATCTGACATCATACGGACACCGTACAGTGAGCTATAGGTATTACGCAAATCATATGGTGTAGGTTTTGCTGGTTCATATGATATGTCTCCGTTGACGTATGACATCATATCATCGTAATAACCTTTAGTTAGAACAAATATATCATTGATGTTTGACGGTGATGGATCAATGAGATTAGTATTTGGCGAATAGTGCTGCCATAAGAAATCTAATGATTCGCGACCAATCTTTCTCACATACAATTCATTGCTTGATACAAATTCACCTGGGGCAAATAATGATTCAATAGCGCTGGTGGCGGTAATAGGTTCTAGGTTTGTACCACTAACTCTGTAGTATACATAATCTTCTGTAACATCAACAAATTCTGTAAATGAAGAGCTATTCACACGATTTGTTATATCAAACGGTGAATCAAAATTATTTGTTGGATAAACTTCTATAGAATTAAAATCGGTTGATCCATCGTTGTAAATGATTGGCCCAACAATATCATAAACAATATTCTTGCCTATTGATTGTGTCTTATCTTTGTTTAAATTTGATTTTAATATTTGTAATTTATCTCTAACGCGTTTTTTAGTTGTGTTATCAATAATAACATCATTGGTGTTATACCAGAATTTTGTGGTACTTGATGTAGCGATAATCTTCACATCGCGATATGTGATAGTCCAATCAATAACATTACCGAAAGAATCATCATTTCGTTCAATCCAGACAAACCAGGATGAATCACTTGACGCTAACGCTGATCCAGCACTATCAAGATCAAAGATGCCAGAAGTATCAAGGTTTACGCCATTTATTATTTTCCATTCACCATGTAAATTAAATGGTGAAGTGGTTATAGCAGTAGTTGTTTCATTCCAATTGACAACGAAGGCGTCACCGGTGACAAATGGCGTGCTACCCTGGTTGATGGTGAATGTTAAACCATCACTATTGTATGTTTCCCCAATTGTTGCCAGATTTTCAAATAATCCTGTGACTGATCCAACAATAACAAAGTTTTCACCATCAACGCATTCAATAGTGAATGTTTGAGTTGGTAATCCTGTTATTGATAGTGAATCAATTGGACCATTACCTATAATGGAACGTGTTATTTCATAGCGCAAACCAAACTTCTGTTGATTTGACACTGCTTGTAATCCTGATGGAGTACCGGAGCCATATGGTGTTACACCATCTATAGTTCTTGGAATAGTTGCATCGTAAATCAAATAATCAGTATCGTTAGAAACCATGGCAAATTGATTTCCACTGATAGTCACATACTCTAAGGGTTCACCATAATAATGGGAATCCAGCGCCGCCTGAATTCTAGTTTTTTCCTGTATAGTCTGTATATTTTCTTCAAACACGGTTCTTGGCAATGTTCTAATAGAGCTCACACTAGGCGTTTTTGATCTAACATATGTTATAGTATTTTGTATAGCCGTTGAAGCTAATAACGGTTCAAGAACGTTATCAATCAAAACTCTAGCAGATTGATTTGAATTTTGACTATTAACTTGTATATCATAGTAGAGACGTAAATCGTCGCCGAAAAGCTTTACATTTTGGTAATTTCCAGAAGCGTCGTTAAATTGAACGTACTTTGATTCTCCAGCAAATGTTCTATTAACAGAGCGTAATTTAAGAATACTTTGATTTCTTAGCGGTAGAGTGTTATAATCAGGCCCGCTAACTAATCTATTTTGCGAGAAGAATGTTAATGGGGCGGATCGTCTAATGTGTTCTATATCTTCAGATTCACTAGAATTCTGCAATGATTGAACGAGTGAAAACGTCATGTTGCATGTTTCACTCGTCCCAAGATTAGATTCATAATCAAAATTGGTACTCTGATCAATGATCTTATTCTTCTGTATAACAATATTTTTGTTTATCGACTGGCGGGTCCAGATATCAAAAGTACCTAGTGGTATTTCAGAAAAATCGCCATCGCCAAAACTAATACGAATGTCATCATTCTCTAATGATTCTACTTCAAACTTTTTAAAATTAGTCTTATTGTTAAAGATTATATTTTGGCCGAATATAGTTTCCACTTTTTCCCATTCTTCTATGGTGTTGCCATTAGAATCAACTTTATTCACCCACACATCAGTGTCATTGATATTCTGTTTACCTAACGTAATAAATCTATTTGGCAAGGGCTCGTTAAAAGTGAATCGACTCTTTGTTAATTGTCCTTGTTTAGTGTAAAACATAAAACCTGTTAGGTCAGAACCATTGCCCAACCCATCATCGCAATATAACACACACATAGTGTTTGACCCATCAACGTACTTTTCATATGCGCCATTTTCATCGATATCAGCGCACACAAGCTCCATGCTGATAGTTTCGTTGTTTGCTGTTACTGAATAAGGAAAAACAGAATTTTTAAATGATGTAGATTTATTATCTAATTCATATAATTGAAAGGCAGCATCGCCAACGTTATAAGCTTTAATCGGTTGCCCGAATTGAGTTCTTAAAACACGATTCATCACAACGAAAAATTGCTCTTTCCACATAGAATTATTTGGATCATTCCAAATAATTCTACGGTTAGCTAGATTAATTCCTTGTGAATCATACACTGTTTCAGATGTACTCACTGAACTTATCTTCACCAGTCCACGGGCGGGGATATTACGAGTTGGAGTGTATGTTAGAAATTTAGCAAGTTTTAAAATGCTTGATTTACGATCAGCATCATTAATGCTGTTTTCATGAGCGCTCACATCAGCTTTATATGCTAATAGCTCTGCCGCGTAGGCGATAATTTCAATAAACTCAATCAACTCACTTGATTCAATGAAATCATTAAAATTTTCTGGATAATAGATTTTTATATAGTTAATTAGCGCTTCTTTGATTGAATTATAATCGTAGCTAGTGAAATTAACTTGTTCAGCAACTTTATAAATTGCATCCCATGTTTCAGCGGCGTAAATCGTCTTAAGTGTCATTTAATAAACCTTAATTTTGTCATGTATTATATTTATTTTAGTTTTTTAAATCTAAGCGAAGCGTATCAACAACGTTAAACTCTACGTATCGCAATTCACACATAGCAACGATCGAATATTCATTCGGAACTGAGTACAATTGCAAAGTTAATAGCTTTACTCTAGGATCATATTCGATAACACTTTTAATATCAGCTTCAATAGCACTAATCGTCAACTGATCATTGGGTTCAAAAGGCGTTATAGGAATATTTGTACCAAAACCTGGCATATAGACTCTTTCACCATATGACGTAAAGATGTGACGAAGTAAATCATCTTTAACACACTCGAAATCGTAAATGCGCAATGATTTTTTTCCTTCAACATAATTTTTTGTGCTAAATCCTTTGTATAGTGTCATTATGGTCTCCAGTATTTGTTGCGTGTTGTGTTATCATGTGGGCGAACCCAATCACCCTTTTTAGGTATTATTAATGGTGGGAACGCTAACTGAGGTTTTGTCGGTTGAGCTGCAGCTGGGCCTTGGCCATTAAATATAGAGCCTTTTACTGTTATAGGGCCTGACGCGCCTATATCAACCGTGGCTCCATTTAAAATAGTTTTGGTACCTTTTAAACCGATCTCAGCTGAAGCTGATTGTAAAATAGATTTTCCTATTAAATTAAAATCACCGATGCTTGTAACATTTATGGTCTTTCCAGCTTTCATATTGATGTGTTCTTTTGCTGCAATATAAATTGATTTGTCCGCATTCAAATTCATATTTCCATCAGTGGATATTGATAAGTCTTTCGCAGCATAAATGTATATTCGACCGTCATCATCCATTTCAAGCCATGAATTTCCTTTACTTGTTGAGATATAAATTCTTTCATTAGTATCATCTAACAGAATTTGCTTTCCTGTTGTTGTTTTTAATCTTACACGGCAAAAATCTGGGCTATCTTGAAATGATAGAAAATGACCACCGGGCGTTGTGAATGAAAATGTTTGAGATTCTAGAGAGCCATCTTTTACAGATGGGTTTTTACTATAACCATCAACACCATCTTTTTCAGTCTTATGTTGAGCAACCTGACGTTCATACCCACCACGTGTTAAAAACATATTGCCACTATCAAGACCGGCTTCTTTTAAATTATCGTGATATGGTTTTAATTTATGCTCATCAGTGAATGGCCCTAATTTATTACCATCAGAATTTCTTCCTCCAGGCAAACTACGATTACCCTGATTATCAAATATACTAAAAGCAAAATATCTAACGTTAGGATCACCATTCAACGAGAACACCAATACCATTGATCCCTTTTTAGGCAACCCCCACCAACCATACGCTGTCGTGCCGTTGCACTTCACCTCATTAGGGCCGCACGTGATATCTCTTACGCTACCGCCTAAGAATGATGCGAAAGAAGCCCACGGCAAGCTTTCAATGTCATAGTCAATAGGATCAATGGTTGGACAATATACCTTTATTCTACCATTCTGAGAAGGGTCTGACGTTGATATAACTTCGCCTAATGTAATGTTAAAACTATCTTCTAATCTCATAATCTCACTTCTTATATATGTTAGCCAGATCGCTAGCTAATTGCATTCTTTGCGCCGTTAATGTTTGTGTGAATTCTCCATTGGCAAAACTAGTTCCAATTTCCCATATTAGATAATGACCTGTGTAATAAAAAGGTTGAACATAATTATCGGAACGGCGCATATCTGAATATTTTGGTGTATATACGTTGAGACGAATATTGATTGGAATTATACTCTGAATGATTTCAAAGTCACTATCAGACATATCATCATTTGGAGCGGTTGAGCTCAAAATATTCTGCTCTAATATAGCGTAACGTTTTTTAATATACTCATCGTATTTTTCTTTAGTATTATCCTGCTTATAATTTGTTTTCGCTTTAACGTTAACGAATAATGGGTTTCCTCTAATCTGTAGAGATAATCTCGCCCCGCTAGCGGAGAAGGCGGCCAGGTTTGCCTTATAAGCATTATCAATAGCTTGCCACTCTGGACTAATATTAAATGATCCTCGACGAAGAGTGCTGGCTGGTATACTTGATAAAGGTGTTAAAGCGTTAGTTTCTTGCACATCACCTGATTCAGCGTTGTTATCAATTTCAGTATTCACTTTATCAGTTTTTTTATTTGGGGCGGCGACAACGCTCTGTTCTTTATCCTTTTCACTTTCTTTAATGTTTTTAGGTTGAGCACCTAATAATATTTTTGCATCTTCAATCTTCATGTCAAATGATAAAATGTCTTCGTTTTTACCCGAAAAAAGATAATCAAATTCCAATAGGCATTCTCTACGCCCGAACATCTCACTTTCTTTAAACCCTTTATATGTTGGATACGGGTATATGTGATAATAGAAATACACAGTGTCCTTATCAAGTATACTATGTGTGTCAATAGATATTGTGAAGGCTATCTTATCATTAGTATTTTTATCAGCATATTGCTTAACCTGTGGAACCATCATTAATATGTTTGATAGCATATTTTTTATGGGTGTATCACGACCGTGTATAATTAATTGACTGCCTTCAGGTTTTGGTTTTGTCGTTTCATTTTTATTTGTTTCTGTATAGTTCTTTGGGTTTGGGGTATCAACTTTAAATTGGCCCCACTCATCCGGAAAGGTTATGATGCATTTTGACTTTCTAGGTGGGCTCGCTGGATTTAATTTTATCGCAGCTTCATATTCCTTATCATAACCATCGTTTACTGATTTTTCTAAGTGAGCTATTGCGGATTTAAAAGTACCATCTTCTGCAACTGTTGCTTTTGGTAATTGTATATTACCGAAGGATTTAACGGTAGGAAGATCAGATGCGCTACGAAATGACATATCATAAGCTCCGCCATTATCATTAAATGATGCAACAATGTTCTCTAACCAGAATATGACTGGGTTTAATTCAATAACATCTTCTTTACCCTCGTGCGTTATACCGATAATGTATGTTTTTAAGACATAGCAAAGCTCATATGGTATAACTCCTAGCTCTCGTCCAATATTAACCAGATCACCTAAAAAATTAGCGGTAAAAGATTCTTTGATTGTTATTGATCCTTGACTAACAAAACCTATGGTGGATGACATTGTTTGAGTCATAACCGTGTACATAACAGTGTCAATAACATATTGTGAATCGCAAAAGCTATTCGCCAGTATGTAACCATAATCGAAAGGATTCTTAGAATCTTTAACAGTTTCTATCTTATCAAGCGCTCTTTTAGTTTTTAAATCATTAACAGCTGCTAATTTTTCAACACTTGATAATAACAATGGCGCATTACTTGTGAATGCTGTCGCAAAGAAGACATGACGATACGTGTATGACCTAAATTTATCAAGCTCATTACCAAAGAACTCTTGAACAACTTCACCCTTTGCATTTCTTATTCTTCGTTTTGACATTTTATCTCTTCAATAATTCTAATTTAAGTCTATCTGGTGTAGGTATATATAATTTTTTTCCTGTGATAAATTCTTCGTGAACATCGATGATATCGTTATATTGTAATATGAACCACGCTAGATCACTATCATTATACATAGCAAAGGCCAACTTATCTGGCCTCCCTGCAAAGTTTTCATCAATAATTATTGATGAATCACTTTCACTTTTTTGAAATGAAAATTTATCCCAATATTTTAAAAACCCATCTTCAACAGTTGTTGTCCCGCCCAAATTGTAGCGACTGTTTTGCTTAATGCTTGAATTCATTTTATTTTACTCTATTTTTAAAGGCATCTGAAAGCTTCCCAAGTTTATATGCATTTAAGTCAAAGCTTGAAAATTCATCTGGGCTATATGTTTCAGTGAATGTCAATGTGACATCTATTATTCTTGGAACAGGAACTAGATCGTCGCCGGATAATATCATGAAGCTAGGAGTGACTTCCATGACACTTGGGCGTTCATCAACTTTCCATGGTGCTGCACCATAAACGTAATCAATATCTTCTGGATATGTCCAGTTATAGGTTTGTAATACTACTGGAATATTTTCTAAGTTACCAGAACCATATGCTGAAAAAATTAATACATCAGGTGGAAGTCCAAGTAGGTTTCCTTTTCCCTTAGCGTTGAAACTTTCAGCGGTGCCCGTCCCATAATATGGCATAGTCCAAGCACGTATAATATTTAGCATGCGTAATGTTTCTGTTGCTTCTTTATAAGTTCTGGATATAAATTTTCCATTAACGTTAATATTGCGAGGTGTTGTCGATTTATAAATCTGCATGCCACCTGGATGTTGTGGTGGAGAAAAAGAATCATAATTTGCCGAGCGTGTTTCATCCACGGTTGGTGTTACTTTAAAAAATATTTTATCCGTTGGATTAATACTTGATTTAACAACACACTTATACTTTTCCGCATCAGCGGATTCAAGCTTTGTTATAACTTGAGTGTAATCATTACCTGATGTGCTAGTACTTGATTTATTAATAACCTGTTCCAAAGTATTATTCTTACCACCAAAAATACCTTTAAATTTATTTAGTGTTGCCGCTGCGCCAGGAAATACTGATTTGGCATATTTCCCTAAAGTACTTAAACCTGACTGAGCCAAAGTTGTTCCTTTCGACATCAACTTTGTGATTGAAAAAGTCTTAGAAGAAAAACCATCAATATTTAATGAATCTAAATTTGATAAATTTGCCGTAGTATTATTGCTTGTAGCATTTTTAACTTCAGCTTCAAACGCAGCGTAGGCATTATTTTGTTTATCTGACGCAACTATAAGAGGGCCGACCGGCGCACCTTCTATAGTTGCATTGCTTAATTTCCCAACGTGTTCTAGGGTGCTGGATATTCCGGGTATAGATTCTCCCTGGGCAGTTATCTTTGTAAAGTTATATTCACTCATCACTTACACCATTTATTTTTCTAATAATGTGATAAACATTTTCAGCGGTTTCTTGATCATATCCGACATTATCTCTAAACTCTTCCCAATCGCCATTTAGGGCCGCGTGGCGTAACATAGTAGCGCTAATTGAAATAGTGCCTTTCTTATCAGGGTCTCTTTCAACGGTTATTTTCTTTGGAGAATATTCAAAATATTTTTTTATTAATTCTTGGTAAGCTTCAGCAGTATTTTCATCTGGATTATCTTTTGTCGCTGTGCCGCCAACGATAACACCGATTTTTATCCCTGAATCTTGAAGAGCTTTGATACCTTTATTAATAGTTTCAGCTATTACGATATTCACTCCGTTAAATTCACGCTGTTTACTCATAAATTTCTTACGTTCTTCACCCGTCAAAGGGTTACGTTTTTTATCTTTACTAGTCTTCTTACCTGCAATAATCATTGTTGTGATACTATCGTATGCCCCAGTTTCAAATTCCTTTTTGGCGGCACTGATTAAGCGCAGGTGCCCGCGGGTGAGTGGTTGGAAGCGCCCAACAATTAATATCGTTGATTTCATGTACATTCCTAAATGTTTCTTATGTTCTATTTATTTCATTATGAGGTACAAAAATTATTCAATTTAGACATTTTTCTATCATATGTGATATAGTATAAATTCAATTATACTATACGTATACCAATAGAGAATAACAATAAATGTCCAAAGATTTTTACGATTTTGATGAATTAGAAGATGACGAATTAGATGTAGATGAAACCGAAAAAGAAGAGGATTCTGAAATCGAAGATGACGAAAATGAAGCTAAATCTAAAAAAAGCGATCGAGATGATGTACCTTCTTACCTCAAAGAGGTAGTATCTCGGTAAGGGTAAGTATTACCTGACAAATGAAGACCTTCTCCCGGAAGTAATACGCTCTAAAGAATTAGGCCGAATCACCGATCGTTTAGGCAAGATGCTAATGCTCTTAACGGATCGTTATTCTAGAAAATCTAATTTTTGCGGTTACTCATATAGAGAAGACATGGTTTCTGAAGCTCTTCTCAATCTTTGCAAAAACGCTCTCAAGTTTGACCCCGAAAAATCGAGTAACCCTTTCGCTTTCTACACAACAGCTATTCATAATAGTTTTCTACAATTTATGTCGGGTGAAAAGCGCGAACATTATATTCGTGATATGTTGCTACTAGATGAAGGGGAAGACCCATCAGCAGGGTTTGAAGATTCTATTATTAAAAAGAAGGTAGATGAAAGCAAAGAAAGAAAAGCTCAGAAGAAAAAAGCTAAAGAAGAATTATTGGATTACTAATGACTAATAAAATAGCAACACTGACTGATATACATTTCGGCCGTAAGAATAACAGCGATATCCATAATAAGGATTGTGTTGATTTCATAGATTTCTTTGTTAAAGAATGCGTAAAAAATAAAGTCACCCATGTTATCTTCATGGGTGACTGGTTTGAAAATCGCTCGGCGATCAACATCCAAACGTTAGAATGGTCTTATAAAGGCCTGTCAAAATTAAATGAGCTTGGAATTCCAGTATACATGATCGTGGGCAATCATGATCTATATCGCCGCACAGATCGTGATACTCACTCAGTTAGAATGTTCCAAGAGTTAGAAAATATAACTATTGTTGATAAAATAACAGAGTTATCAATTGATGATACTGATATCCTCATCGCCCCATTTCTATTTCACGATGAATATCCGACACTATCAAAATATCTTAAGAAAGATTATTGGTTTGGGCATTTTGAATTCAAAGGTTTCGTATTAACCGGTGCGACATATAAATTGGAGCATGGGCCTGATCCTGACAATTTTAAGGGGCCGAAACAAATCTTCTCGGGCCATTTTCACAAGCGTCAGAACAATAAAAATATCACCTACACACGGAAACACGTTTGCGATGGACTTTGGCGATGTTGATGATACTGACCGTGGAATGATGATTCTCAATCTAGATACAAACAAATTTCATTTCATAAATTGGGATCAGCAACCACGCTATATGCGTGCAAATCTATCTGATATCACAGCGGGTAAAATAAAGCTGTGCGATAAGCTCCATATTGAGATTATTGTCGACGTTGACCTAACGTACTCTGAAGTACAAACTATAAAAGAACACCTTCTATCAACTTATGATATTCGCTCATTAGCAATGACTGATCGAAAAAAATTAGTTAGCATGGGTGTACTTGAAAAGTTGGCTGAAGAAAAAACTGAAGATGACGTTGATGTAAATGAGACAACAACTGATACGGTTATCAACTGCTTAAAGACTATTGACGTCGCAGGTATTGATGCTAAAAAATTAACAAAGATATATCTTTCTTTATAAGAGTAAAAAATGATTGAACTTATTAGTTTAAAACTCAAAAATTTCATGAGTTTCGGGAATGATGAAACCGTTATTGATTTATCGCAAAAAGGTATTGTGTACGTAGTCGGAAAAAATCTCGATACAAATAGTGCTAATGGCGTTGGAAAGTGTGTTTCTATAAATACTCTAGTGCGTATTCGAAATAAGAATACTCGAGAGATTATGGAGATCACTGTTGGCGAATTATTCGAACTCACAAAAAAGAAAAAATCGTTGGACGCCTGAACAAAATAGAAATAAAGCTCTTTTGTCTTATGATTTAAATGAAAATTATAAAGAACTATTGTTAAATGAGATAATAAAAAACAATCTTGAAACAAGTGTTGATATAAGAGCTTTCATAAGAAACAAAATACAAAGTAATCTAAGGCTGCCAAAACACAATATTGACTTTTGGAAGAATCGTGGTTGGCCTGAAGATGAAGCTTTTGCACTTATGAAAGAACATAAAGAAATTTTTCTAAAAAATAAAAATCCAAATAATAAATCTCCATTTTCAAAAGAATACTGGGTAGAAAAAATTAATCCTAACACCAATAAAACATATACTTTAGAAGAAGCTGATTTTAAAAGAAATAGTATTAGACCTATCAGAAAAGAATATTGGATGGTTAATCATAACCTTGATGAGATTGATGCTATTAGTAAAGCTAAAGAACACAAAAATAAAGTTAATCTAGCGGGAGCACTTGCTTCTAAGAATAAACCAAAAGAACAATGGGCGCGTAGGAATAGTGACACACGATTAAAATATTATTTGGAAAAAGGTTTAAATGAAGAAGATGCCGCTAAAGCCCTTAAGAAAAGACAAACAACGTTCTCATTAGAAAAATGTATTGAAAAATATGGTGAAATTGAGGGAAGATATAAATTTGATAGGCGCCAAGAAAAATGGCAAAACACGATGATTAATAAAACACTAGAAGAAATTAGTAGAATTAATAAAGCAAAAATTTTTAAAAGTGGTATTAGCAGTATTGAAAAAGAATTTGTTCTCTTATTAAAAGAACGCTATGAAATAGAAACACAATTTTATCTTAAGAATCCTAATAAAATCAAAGGATTCTTATATGATGTAAAATACAATGATAAAATAATTGAATTTAATCGGAGATTTCTGGCATAGAAATCCTAAATATTATGCTGATGATTATTTTGCAATGAATAAATCATCCAGCGATATTTGGGAATATGATGAGTATAAAGCTAAAATCGCAAAAGAAAATGGTTTTAAATTGTTAACAATCTGGGAATCAGATTTTAAAGAAGATAGAGATAAGGTTATAAAAATATGCATGAACTTTCTACAGGAATAATTCGAAAATTTACAGAATCTTACAACATAGATGATTTTGAAATAGATACTGATACTGGGTGGCAAGACATATCAGCTATCCATAAGACCATACCATATGAAAAATATCATCTTGAAACAGTAGACGGTTTATTTTTAGATTGTGCTGATGATCATATCATTTTTGATAGGGATTGGAATGAGGTTTTCGTTAAAGATGTAAAGCCTGGCAGTATTATTATCACAGAAAAAGGATTTTCCACCGTTAAAGAATCTGTAAACTGCAAATGTAAGGAGGAAATGTTTGATATCACTGTTGATAGTGATGATCATCGATATTTCACTAATGGCATATTATCACATAACACAACGATATTGAACGCTATTGCGTTTGCATTCTATGACAAAACACTCAGCGGTGTGTCAAAATCAAATGTGATGAACAAAACAAATGCCAGTGTTAAAGGGGCTGAGATGGTTGTGCAGCTTCGTTTAAAGAAAGATGCTGATTTTTACGATATCATTAGAACACAGAAGAAAAATAGTAACACGGTTACTATTATAAAGAATGATGATCCTGATAATCAAATAAGTACTGATGGAATCAGAAATGATAATAAATTCATTGAAGAAAATATTATTTCAATGTCATTCGAATTGTTCAAGCGTCGTGTAGTTTTCACGGGGGGTGATGAACCCTTTTTCAAGTTAGACCTAAGCAAACAACGTAGTGTTATCGAAGAATTATTTGATATTACTGAGATATCAGAAAAAGCTGAAAAGCTTAAAGAGATAAACAAAACTCTTGATAAGAATGTTGCCGTTAAAGAAGCGGTTATTAATGAGCAAAAAATTGCGCAAGCAACACGTGTGAAACAACTTGAAAGTGCTAGGAAACGTGTCTCTGATTGGGATGAAGAACGTGTACTGAACATACAATCATATAAAAAACAGATTAACCAGTATGAAGAGGTTGATTTTGAGGGGGCTGAAGAAATTCATATTGCAGTTAGCGAATATGAAGAAAAATTTATCGCACCCATTAAAAAAGATATTAGCATTATTGACTCTAGTATTTCCAGTGTTAAACGAGATATTACTAACATTACATCAAATATCGCGAAACTAATTAAAGAATCTGACAAGAAGAAATCTGAAATTGAACATTTAAGCGATTCAAAATGCCCATATTGTAGTCAACATTTTACCGAGGCGAATGAAAAGATAAAAGTTTGCGAGGCTGATATCGAAAAGCTGTCGATAGAAATATCTAACTTGGGCGCTGAAATTGAGATTAAAAATGAAGAACTCCAAGTTATCAACGAAGCGCGTGAAAAAATGATAGCCGATTTAACAGAGAAGAATGGTGATTATGAAGCGCTGTTGAGCGCTAAGAAAGTTATTCCTGACATGCTAACTATCAATAAAATTAAAAGGGAATTACCAACGCTGCAAATAAAAATAGCTGAGCTTGAAAATTCTACTAATCCGCATGTAACAGCGCTTGAAGAATTAGAAGAATATGAAGATATTAAAATTGATACTAAAGAGCTGGATGATTTAAAAAATGAGATAGAGCATAATAAGTTTTTGTTAAAACTTCTCACTGATAAAAATTCATTCATTCGTAAAAAGATAATATCAAAGAATATCTCAAAACTAAATCAACGTTTGCAGTATTATCTAGATAAATTTGGCTTACCTCATCTAGTAACATTTACCCCCGATATGTACTGTGAAATAACGGAATATGATCGTGTCTTAGATTATGGTAACCTATCGGGTGGTGAACAAAAAAGAATTAACCTAGCGTTGGCTTTTGCTTTTGGCGATGTAGGTGCTGATCTAAGTGAAAAAATCAATGTTATGTTTACTGATGAGATTGATGGTGGAGCTATTTGTCAGAACGGTATGGAAAATATCATCAAAGTGTTAAAGGATAAAGCTGCTGAAGATGATATTGGTTTATGGATAATTAGCCATAGAGCTGAGATGGCTAATAGATTTGCAAATGAATTAACTGTCATCAAAGAAAATGGATTCACTCGTATCGAATAAATAATATAAAAATATCGGTAGAGGCTTTATGAGTATCAATAGGGTTAAAAAATTAGCAGGGCTAAATGAGAGTAAGATTAAAAGATCGGATGTGTCGCGTGTAGCTAGAGATTTAGAGGCATTACAAAAAATGCAGGAATATTATACTCGAGATATGGTAGAATCTCTTATGTTTCAGGCTGATTTATCGGACGATGATGCTATGGATTTTGCTCAAGATTTAGGAAGATGTGTTTATAATTTTGAAAATTTAGTCGATGAGCTCGATGAATAATAGATTATTGAGATTAGCCGGATTGAATGAATCTGTATTACTAGAAAATACACTTGTGCAAGTGTATTGTGTTTTCGTAATGGCTGATTCATTCGGTAGCTTTGATCCTGATCAATTACACCTTTTTGAATCAGAAAGTGAAGCCTTAGATTTCATGATGGATGGTGTTATTAAAACGATAGAAGCCGAAGCAAACATTAATATGAATGATATCTATGAGAAATTTCCTAAGATTGAAAGATTGAAAGAAAGAACTTATGAAGAACTTGCTGACTATTTAGAAGACATTGAAGATGAAGTGCATAAAGTATATGCGCTGGATGATGTAGAATTAACAGGATTATTTTCAGTATTTAATTCTGATTTTAGATTTTTTAGAAAAGAAATAAAGTGAACACACCAAGGGACCGTTAGCGTTATTGCTGATGAGGGTGTTGAAAAGGGATGATTCGCTACCATCCCTTTTCTTTTAGGAGAAGACAATGAAATTAAAAGACATATTATTAAACCCTGAGATTCATTTTCTCGATGAAGATAATTTCGTAAATGTTCAAAACATAAATCACCAAGAAGTTTCATTTGACGTTGCGTATTCGCGTCCTATTGGGACATTCAATGGTTGTGAAATCTGGGGATCAAAATACTTTGGAAAAAAGTATGATTTATATGGCATCTTATCTAAGGAAAGAAATATACTTGCGTGGTGTGCATTTGATATTGAAATGCACCCTGGATATTCAACATTAATTAGAGCTTTTGTTGATCCGACAGAGAGAGGAAACAATCATACGTTATCTATAATAAATTTTATAGTTGAAAAATTAAAAATAAAAATTATGATAGATAAAGATGAACCCACATCAATAGATTCCAGAAAGATGTTTAAAAAATGGTATAATCTAACACCTCAAGAAAGGCACTTCAATATGTCTTTCTATTTGAATGATACTAAAATAGATAACCCTGATGTTGAAATGATATTAGCTGATAACAGTAAGAATAATGTATATATTATTTTTGAAGATTGTTATGACAGAAAATACAATCTATTTGGTTGTGGAAAACGTATTTTGGCAGATGCAAAATTTTATTAATAGATCGCGATCACTTTTCTTCGAGATATAAATAAATTAAATTAAGAGGAAAATTATATGAACAAGTTACTTGAAAAAACATTGCGCTTAGCGGGTGTTTTATTAGAAGATAAAGATACTGATGAACTACCAAATGACGTATCAGGTGAAGATGATGTTACTTCCACAGAAGAAAAACCGGAAGAAAAACCGGAAGAAAAGAAAACTGATGATGAACCTAAAAAAGATGAAACCGAAGAAAAAGAGGAATCCGGTGGAGATACTGAAAGTTTCATATCTGAAACATACGCCACGCTTCGTGAGAAGTCCTGGGCTTTTGTTGATGGGTTCTTCGATGATATGGCCGAAGAATTTAATGAAGATATTACAAATGTGTTCATTAATGGTGGCGAAGGTGATGAAGATATAATCTCGCAGATCACAGAGAAGCTTGCTGATATTACAAAGTGGGTTGAATCTAAATTATCAGACGAATCTGAAACAAAAGATGAAAAAGATGATAAAGAAGAAGATGATAAAGATGAGTTGGATGAAATAACAACAGCTTTAACTAAATAATAAAATAAAGGCCACATATGTGGCCTTTATTTTTGACCTTTTTAAGGTGAACGTGATAAATACATTTAATGACTAAGGAGTTTTATCGTATGAAGGAAGTTGTTGTGTTAATTCATGGATTCAGCGCTCATGCGATAACACTGCATTTTATCAAAAAGGATTTGGAAAATGCAGGGTATTCGGTACTACCACTGTCATACTTTACTCTTTTTTCAAAAACAAAAATTAATGATATTGGGAAGAAATTCTCAAGGTTGTTAAATTCTAAATATGACTCAAACACAAAAATTCATTTTGTTGGTCATTCACTGGGTGGTGTTGTAATTCGCAGCATCATCAGCTTCTCTAAATTATATCAGGTTGGAAATGTTGTTACTATCGGCTCACCGCATAATGGTGCATTAGCTGCTGACTGGACTCTAAAGTATATGCCATTTCTAACATTTATACTAGGTGACATCATACACGAGCTGGTTAGTGGCTCTGATGTCATTAATAGATTACCTTATCCGGTTCACCACGGGGTGATCGTAGGGACATTGAATAGAAAGCCATTGAATCCATTTGCTTATATGACAAGTGACATCAGTGATGGTCTCGTTGAACTAGACAGTTCAACCGCTGATAATGGGTGTGATGTATTTATCTCTGACACTGATCATATTACGCAGTTATGGGATAGTGAAGTTAGACGACAAATTATCAACTATGTCTGTTATGGCGCCTTCACAGATGATTAATTCAAATAGTTTTTGTAATTTCATTTTATCATTCCCATATAAAATCACCCCTGATATTAATATGTGAGTGATCCGGTTCTGATCCAAATTTATTAGTATAACACTCAAAATCTCCACCGACTTCTTTAGGCGCTCCTTCTAATGAAGTTAGTATATTACCGCTGCAATCAAAATCTCCCCCGACTTCTTTAGGAGCTCCTTTTAACGAAGTGAGTTGATTATTATAGCATTTAAAATCTCCACCGACTTCTTTAGGAGCTCCTTTTAACGAAGTGAGTTGATTATTATAGCATTTAAAATCTCCACCGACTTCTCTGGGTGCTCCTTCTAATGAAGTGAGCTGATTATAATGACAACTAAAATCTCCGCCGACTTCTCTTGGTGCCCATTGTAATGAAGTGAGTTGATTATTATAGCATTTAAAATCTCCACCGACTTCTTTAGGAGCTCCTTCTAATGAAGTGAGTTGATTAATGCTGCAATCAAACTCCCCGTCGAGCTCTCTTGGTACACCTTCTAATGAAGTTAGTATATTACCGCTGCAATCAAAATCTCCCCCGACTTCTCTTGGTGCTCCTTCTAATGAAGTTAGTTGATTATGACTACATATAAAAGAACCACCAACTTTTTTTGGCGCTCCTTTCAATGACGTGAGTTGTTTATTATTTGCTATAAAAAACGCATCGGTAACTACACCAAATTGAACAGGGAGTGCTGTTATTTTTTTAGATACAATTCTAACTTCACCATCCACATCTACTGTAAGGTCATCATTGATTGTATAATTTTTAATCTTCATCTTCTTAAGCCAAGCTTCTACTTCTTCTCTCGTCTTGAAGAACTGGCTTTCTTCAACTAATCTTTGTAATTTCATTTTGCCCTCAATATCATCTCGTCAGAATCAATTTTTTCAAAACCAAATGATTTATACCATTTTATTAATTGCGCTTTAGTCATCTTCTTTCCTAAGCCAAATGGCTTAGGTGATATTACTATATCCAATTCGTGTTTCTTACATAATGCGATAAGCCACTGTAAAGTTTCTGATGCTTTACCTTGGCCACGTTGTTCTTCAGCAACAAGTATGCCGGCTAAATAAAGAACATAGCGTTCATCACGAACAAGTGGTCTAATTTCTAATACAGTGTCACCATAAAAATGATGTGTTCTATCGAATATAAAAACCTCAGATGAATATTCATTCCAAAAATTATCGAAGTTTGTTCTATCTGCAATTTTTAATGATAGTGCTACTTCTAGTAATCTCTCAAGTTTCATTTTAATTCTTCGATCACTTTGTCTATTTTATCCTTATACATCTTATATACTTCAACATCATATGATGATTTAAGTGTAGGGTAAAAGAGAATATCATGAATCTTTTCTGATTTGTCAATTGTGAAGTTTAACGCTTTATCAAGCTCGTTAAGTATATTCTTTTTACTAACATTTTCAGACCATGTTAAGTATGCTGTTAATATGCACAGTGTTGATTTTGTACCGTTAATCATCTTTGACAATTTAATAAAATCAGAAGGTGAATCAATTTCTAATATTCTATCATTGTTTTTTTCACCGAATATTTGTGATAAGATAGCGCGGCCAATTTTTGTAGGTGTTGGTCGACTGTCATTACCAAAAATCTTTTTTTGTGATTTTTTAATATTATCAACCCATATATTAATAGCTTCTTCAATACGAAGTGGCAATAACTCGCCAAATTTATTTTTATATGCTTCAATATCTTCAGGAGATATCGATTTTAACAGTTCTGCTCTTTTATTTTTATGTTTAATAGATATTTCTTTTTCGCGGCGGGATGTAATTTCTTTCAAATATGTGTTTATTTTAGGATCAATCATATCATAAAATTTTCGTACTAAATTATCAAAATCTTCAATAATATCTATTTTTGTTGGTGATTTATATCCTGGCGCAAAATTCATAGGGTTCATAAAATATTCTTTTATGTTCTCAGATGTTATCTCATGTGCTTCAGCGAAAGCATCAAAAAATCGTTCATCCTCATACTCAAGAGTGTCAGTATCTTTATTCTTTTCATACTGCGTAATGGCAACCTTCAATTTGCTCATACGAGTTTCTATTTGCTCCATCGCATAAGAATCATAAAATTCATCGGTTTCATCTAATAATGTTTTGAACTCATTAATAAATGAAGATGGGGTGAACTTCACGATTTGTTTGAAGATATTTTTATATGATTGATATACATGAGCCCATTTATAATTTGCGCTTTCTTTTATATCATTTTCTAATAATGTTTTTAATTTCATGTGTAGGCCTATTTCTGAATATAAATAATATTTATATGACAATAGAAGAATTCATATGCCTGAAGAGATAAAAAAGAAAAAGAAACCTGTAAATGGAAAAGCAAAGCGGAAACCGGATTTGAACTAAACATTTCAAAACAGTTATCAGTAGCGCTCGCACCACTACAATTCAAACGTTCTCAGCAATCTGGAGCGATTATCAATATTTTATAAATAGATAAAATTGATAATGAAATCAGTTATGAAAAAATATCTATTAGATAAAATACGAAAAGAAAAAGAGTTTGAAAATATGCCAGATCACACGAATTATGATTCTGATGATTGGCGAAATTTTATCATTTTTTTATGGTCTATTGATGTAAATTGTACAAATCATAAGCTTAGAAAAAGGGCTAAAGATTTTTTAGCATGGATAGATGAAAGATATGAAAAACTTCATTTATCTGAAAAATTATATAAATTCACCCATAACATTGTGGTTGAACCACAATGTTATGGGTGTGATAAAAAAGTAAAATTTCTAAACCCAATAAATGGTTATAGAAAATATTGCACCCCATTGTGTGCAATATCTAATACTGAAGTGTTAGAACGTGTTAAAAAATCAAATTTGGAAAAATATGGGATAGGTAACACGTTATCCCTACCTCATATAAAAGAGAAAATAAAACAAACAAATCTTAAAAAATACGGGGCTGAAAATCCTTTTGCTGCGAAAACAATTAAAGATAAAATTAAGAAACATAATATCGAAAGATATGGCGTTGAAAATCCGGCGCAAAGAGATGACATTAAAATAAAAATTCAAAAAACAAATATTGAAAGGTATGGAATTCGGAAGAAAAGATATTGTTTTAAAGGCCAAAAATACATGTTTAGAAAGATATGGCGTTGAAAATCCAATGCAAAGTGCTGAAATCTTAGATAAATCAGTAAAAAATGCAAAACGTTTTAAAGATTTTATTTTCCCATCAGGTAAAAAAGTACGAATACAGGGATATGAGAATGTTGGTATAAATCATCTGTTAAATATATATGATGAAAATGACATTATTGTTTCATCTGATGGAAGATTATCTATTAATTATGTTTTACACGGTAAGAATAAAAAATATTTTCCTGATATTTTTATAAAATCAACGAACACAATATATGAAGTAAAATCAACATGGACACTTAAAACACATGAAATAGATATCCAGGCTAAAAGACTGGCGTGTATAAAAGAGCGGATATAATTTTAGTATTTTACTGTGTGATAATAAAAAAATATTAAAAATAATTAACAATGATATCAATAATGGGGATGGGGATGAGTATTACCAACAATACCGTAGCAAAGAAGAAACCAATCAATCGGTAAAAGAAAAGGATCAAACTTTGAAAGAGATATATGCAAAAAATTAACAACATCATTAGCACCATTGCAGTTTAGAAAATCTGAAGGGTCGGGGGCGATCGTGCGGTGGAAAAAATGATAAGCACCTAGAAAAATTCTCAAATGAGATACTTAGAGTGTTTGTTGGAGATGTATGTCCTATTAATGAATCAGAATGTGAACGCAAGTTTCGATACGTTGTTGAATGCAAATTTTACAAAGAGCGTGAGAATATCACTGCTATTCTCAATGGTAAATCCACCATATATACCTGGATGAATGAAGCACGTGTTGATGCGGCAAAACTGAACCTTGATCCTATTTTAATTTTCAAGTATAACAACACCCCCATATTTTGTTGCCTTGATAAAGATATTGTACTTCCTGATAGTGTGCCGTATTTTACACTCATAAATAAAGATAAGGTATGTGAATTAGAAGCACTGTTACAGCATAAAGATTTTTGGTTAATTTAAGACTTTAGTGAAATTACTAAATATGAATGATATAATTAAGATTACAAATCGAGATATTAAGGAGTTAATTATGGCAGAGCGTTTAAATGCAAAAACAGCCAAGAAGTTACGTAAATTAGCAGCGATTAAAGCTATTGAGAATGGTTTGATTGTATCTCACACTGAGTACAAAGAAATGACAGCTGAAAAGCCTAACGTGTGGACAACAGGTCCAATTCGTGTTGGCGATAATTGTATGAAGTTTTACTATAAAGAGTTAAAGAAGTTCCACAAGAACAAGCGTTAAACTTATAGAAAAGAGGGTATTTTCTACCCTCTTTTCATATTTACATCTCAATAAATAAAAGATAATATCATGACATCAGATAAAGTTGCGCAGTTAGCTAATGCTTTCGCGGCCAAACAAAACAAAAAATTCAGCAATCAATATAAAGCCGAAAATAATAAAGAGCTTTCTGAATTAAAAGCTCAAGTCTCAGAGCTCTCTACAAAAGTTGAGTTCTTAGAGAAAGCGCTGTTCAGTCTCATCGAGATACTCGAACAAACCAAGTGAAATACCAACACTTGAAACTTACACCTATATCTCTATTCAGAGTACAACACATATTTTTATCCGGAGCAAGTTAATCATACTCCCGATGGTTGAGCCGTATATAGGCGGCAAAAAGCCCATGTTGATAAGTGAAATTGATCAGTTTAATCTAAGCAAGTAGAACTGGATTTATCGACGAAATACCTTCTCTTTTCCCAGACCGAGTTTTATCATCGGGCGTAGTAATTGATCTTCATTCTCATTACTATGTGGTGTAGCGTACTGTTAACGTAAAGTTTCGCGGAGAGGTGCAATAGTTAATTGGTTTTAACTAGCGTGGTAAAGGCAGACCTGGGCACGCTGAATAGTAATATTCTGAAGCACGAATGAAAAGTACTATCAATAAGTATTTTCTTGCGTCTTGCTTAAAGCGCTGCTGAGAGAAAATTGAAAAGCTTTCGGCATAATTGTGTTTGTACCTATGTACCATACACCCGCCCGTTGACCCCACCGCCTTCTTTGATCTTCTTGAGAGGGAGAGTGAAAAATCTCGCTGCGCTCAATTTTTCACAGTGAGGGACGTAGAAAGCAAAATTTGCAAAGAAGTGACACTAGTTGATTAATATTTTACTATAAAATGAGAGCTGCTCATTACATTCGCGCTCTCTGAGTTGGATATTAGATCAACATGTCAGTTGACTTCGTTAACACTACGTCACTTCCAGTTGAAATATCCAACTCATTTTATTTATAAATTCATTAAAATACATCAACATCCGTAATTCATCTTAATTAAGAATTATATAAACCTAAGTCGAATAAACGCTCTACCAATAAGATATATCTTCTCTTTTACGTAGCACGTGATAACCCGTTATCACGTGAGCTTCAGTAGTTTATAAATTCACTCGTAAACTCGCTCATTTATAAACTACTAAATCTATGTTGTTTAAATTACACAGGGTGATGTCAGATATAATTATCAATTTGTTAAGTAGATATATGACATCTGAGTGCATTAATCACTAGACATCACCAGAGGTGATCAGAAAGAAAAAGGAGATATTGATATATCTCCTTTTATATTCTGCGCTTAGATCACATATTAGAAAATTGGATTTGGCATCTTTAGTTGTTCTTTCAATCTTTCATTTATGAACTCAGTAGCAATTTGTCTTTCACCTGGTGACATATGCATCACCTCGGTATAAGAACAACCACCTCTCATAAAATATACGATCTCCAGTGATCCCTTAATTAATACCTTGGATTCAATCTCCATTGAGTTAAACATATCACGTATTAATCTAATATTTCCTGATCTAATCACTCGGAAAAAAAAGTGATCGGATTGATAGGTAAATCGATCTTCACTGCCTCTCCACAATCTTTGCACTGTATAGTATGTTCAAAATTGATACCCCAAGAGTTATTTGAACTTTCTATCTTATCAGCAATCTGGTTGATATATTTAGAAGATATCTTCGTTAACCATTCCCCAATCATTTTCTTATCAGTTATATTATCAACGTTGTTAATCATTGAGAGTAACTGTGCAATCATTGTTTTCTCAATATTTTCCTGTGACATATCTTCAGGGGCATCCTTTGACACTGCTGCTACTTGCAGTGTCTCAATAACATGTTCAAGACGTATTGGCTCAAGTATAACAATTTGCCCATTGTCAAGCTCAACTCGATAAGCATTCTTTAGAATATCTTCAGTTAACGGTTTTGCATTATTGACGATCTGTTCTAAGTCAACATTATACTTATGTTGCTTAGCGTTATCACAATCGTGAACATAATCAACAACAAAGTCTGACCCATAAGATACCATGCGAATCTGACAGAGTATTGTGTCAACATCTTTAGCGAATAATTTGCTCGGTTTTGTCACATCTGGACAACACTCATGGACTGCTTCATCAAAGGCTTTGCCGCTAAATAACATATCAGGATTTTTTAACTTTAATTCAGTTATTGCTGAGATTGGTCTAACGTGAATTTCACCTCGCTGAACATTAGGTGTTAATTCACCATCAGTATACATAAGACCAACTGATGGCAGGGTAACAATCTTCCCAGGCACTTGAATTTTTGTTAATAGTGGATTGTTAACAGGTGGTGTTAAACGGCTTATTAATTCATTTTGTTCTGTCATATTCTTCTCTTTATTTTGTTAGTAACTTATTTATTTTACCCCAATGTGGGTAAAATTTCAATAGTTGTGTAGTAATAATTATTTTTTCATCATTGTCTATTCTAACCTTATTCGCGGTTAAAATAAAATTTAACAACGTTTGCAGATATTGTGGTTCTATCTTAGATATATCCAGCGCTAACACATCAACATCACTTGTGAAAACTGGAAGACTTTGAAATTTTTGCAGATGTTCAATTAAAGTGTTCTCATCACTAACGCGAGCTTTTTTAAAATAATCGTTTATGTTCATATCATCTACGTATAAATAATTCTATCAATATTTATCACTATTAAAGTCACTTAAAAAGGTACCTCATAAATGGATGATCGTGAAATTCGTCGCTTAGCGGAAGAGATAGTAAAAGCATTTAAATCAGCTGAACGCCAAGTTGGCACGCAAGCGTCCGGGTCAAAATCGGGTAAAACGTATGATCGCTTTGAAGTTGATTTAAAAACAACAGGTAAATCACTAGGCAATCTTAGTAAGTCATTAGGTGATGTTACTGCTGATTTGAATAAACACACCAAGCTCTTAGGTATGTCACGCAAAGAGCTTATTGCCTGGCAGGATAAGCTCTTTGAGGGCGTTGCTAATCATGAGAAGATTACTAATAAGCAGCAAGATAAGATTCGTGATTCATTGAAGAAAGTTATACAGGCTCAATCTAAGTTTGGTAAAGAACTCTATGAAGCCGGCGGCCATATGAAAGACATCGGTAAGATTATGAAAGAGACCGGTGAATATATGGAGCATTATAACGATGTTCTAGAAGAAGCTGGGTCAAAAACGCTCACTAATGTTGAATCAATGGATAAACTTGAGAAAGCTTTATCAAGTTTAGCTAATTCATCAAAATATCAAAAAGAAGTAAGTGATCTTATCGCAAAGGGCGGCAAAAAAAATCTTATGCAAGCAGCCGAATTATTAGATAAAGAGGCAGATGAGAAAAATAAACTTCGTACTGAGATTGTTGAAACAACACGTAAAATGGGAAAATTTTATGGTGTTATTAATGACGCCAGCACTGGTGTAAAAGCATTCGCCGACAAGATAGGTGCAGGATTCTTGATACAGGCCGCAACAATAGGTGGATTCTTGGGATTACTAATGAATAATATCCCACAAGTTTTCAATAATTTTAAATCAATGGCTAGTATCGGTATAACAGGCGGTGGTGGATTCACTGATATGCTAACACAAATGTTCAAAGTTAGTAATGAACTAGCTACTATGGGGTTGACTATTGAACAGTACACAGACATAGTTAAGAAAAATTATGTTGCATTTGCTCGCATGGGTAACGCTGGATTTATGGCCGCAATAAAATCAAACCAAGATGGTTTGATGGCCATGGGTGAAAGTGCACAAGAAGCCGCGGCCGGAGCTGCGGCTATGGCATCCGCCGCCGTTAGAGGTGGGGTATCAAAAAGTGGATTACCAGGCGCGATTAATGAACAGGTAAAAGCCTTTCAATTATTAAAAGCTGCAACTGGAGAATCTTCAGAAGAATTTGCAAAGAATAACATGTCAATTGCTCAGTCGACTGAATATGAAGAGCTCGCTGCAGGGATAGGTAAAAAGAGAAGAGCTTCTCTTTTTGCTGACATGGTTAAAGCACGTGTTTCTCTGGCAAAGATTGGTTTTCAGAGTACTGAGCTACAGATGAGTATTTTGAAACAGATGACCGCCCAACAGAATGCTAAAGTTTCTGATCGTTTTAAGATGGGAGCTGATATAACGCAAGTGAGTGCCTTCTTAGGTATGGGTAAACAGGGTGATGAGCTTAGAAGAATACTATTAAAGGGCGGTAACGCGAGCGAAGCTGAGAAGGTAAGAAAATCTGTTATTCTCGCTGATATGACTAAACGTCTCAGAGAGGGAAAGATTAATGCTTCACTCCCGGGAGCCGAAAATTATGGTATGGAAAATATTTATGATAGTCTTTTGGAAAAAATCACACCATTGATGACAGATGCTAATAAAGCTATAAATGAAAGAGATAATCCAAATACTAAAAAGGGTGCCGATCTTGAAAAATTAGCGGATAGTATTAAATTACCTCAAGAAGCGGTAGACGGTATCAAGAACTTAAATCAAATGCAAGCTACGATAGGTGATCCACTTAAACAAATATTAGCCGCGTTACTCGCTCTAATTGCATTGCAAGTTGGCAGTGGACTAGTTAAATTCTTAATGAGACCAAAAACGATTGATGGCGCTCCTAGAGCAGGATTATTAGATAGGATGCGTTCTGGTGTTAATGATAGCCGAGTTGGTAGAGCTGTTAATTCAAGCCGAGCTGGTCAAGCTGTTGAATCACTTTCTGGGAGGGCGACGACAGCGTACAGAGGAGCCCGAGTTGGCGCAGCGATGCGATACGAGTTGATTAAAGATAGCATAAAAACTAAGATGGGCGCGACTGGAGCTAAGATCGGAAACCTTGCTTCCAGTGCCGCTGGGAAAGTTTCAAGTGGATTGGGTAAGGTTGGGGGATTTCTATCTAAGACTGGCATTGCCGGCGGTGCAAAATTAGTTGGAAAGGCCGCATTGCGCGCGGTTCCATTCTTAGGTACCGCGCTTATGTTAGGAGAAAGTGTATTTGCTGGGATAGAAGCGTATGGGAAAGCAGCCGAGATATTTGGAACTAAAACTGCAACAACGCAACAAAAAATATCAGCCGGTATTGGTGGCGCTATAAGTTCACTTACTTTTGGCCTAATAAGCACCGAAGGTGCGGCTAAAGCTATTGATGGCATGGCCACCGCAGTAAAAGATGTTAGTAAGACTGTATGGGATGGTATCAAATCTGGTTTCTCATGGATGAAAGATATAGGTGGCTACATCGCCGACACATTCACTAAATTTTTAGGAAGTATTGCAAGATCAATCGTTGGTTCAGCAGCGGCGTGGATAGGTGGAATAACGCAACTAGGTATTGGTGAGAAATTTAAAGAGTCTTCATTGTACGCGTCGATGATTGAATTTTCAAAGGGTGGTAGTGCTACATCAACGCCAGCACCAACAACCGCAGTCGACCCAACACGCCTATCAAAAGCCCAAGCGGAAATAGAAAAAGAAAAAGCTGATGCGCTTAAAGCCGCTAATTCTGCGATAATGGACGGTAAAGACATAAAGGAACTTAAGGGTGATGAGTTACTCCGCCGCATCTTAACAGTATTAGAAGCAGAATATGTAATCATCAGCGATGATTACCAATTAAAGCGCCGCCAAGGTGCTTTTAGTGGTTTTGAAAATCTAGGCCTTGCTGGTACTTAATAAATAAAAGAACAAATAAGAGGTAAAAAATATGGCACAATGGACGGATTATTTTCGTATAGTGACACCTAATAAAACAAATACTAGCTATGAAACTGCTGATATAACGTCAATAGAAAATTTTTCATGGTATAAAAATGTTATAGCTGGTCCACAAAATCGCATACAGAAGTATAAGCAATATGACGCTATGGATACCGATCATGACGTTTCAAGATCATTAGATATCTTAGCCGAAGAAATTGCAACCCCTGATGAATCAAATAGTTTGCCATTCAAAATACATTATCATAATGATGATAATAAAGAGGTTGATGAAGGGATTGTTATGACGCTTAAGGCGGCTCTTCGTCAATGGACAAAATTACAAAAGCTAGAGCAAAATGTTTATTCAATCGCTAGAAATACTATTAAGTATGGTGATTGTTTCCTGCGTAAAACAAGTGATAATAAAAAATGGCGTTTTATTGATCCAAGTAATATCCACGGCATTGAGATTGATAATGATGGCAATATTTTATTCTATCACATTAAGAACACGAGTTCAACGCAAACAAATGCAAAAAATGTATTATCACAAGAGAAGATAGAATTAGAAAAAATTCCTTCTGACGGGGTGGTTCATTTTTCAATGTCGGATGATTTATCAGAATATGCGCCTTTTGGTAAATCATTATTATTCGCTTCAATGAAAGCATATAAACAAAAAAGCTTACTTGAAGACGCTATTGTTATATACCGAATAGTTCGCGCTCCAGAAAGATTAGCTTTCTACATTGATACAGGTAATAATCCACCACAAAAACAAAAACAAATATTAGAATCATTTAAGAATGAAGCACGCCAGAAACGCATACCAAACATTAACGGCGGGCAACCCGACATTGACTCAGCATATAATCCACAATCAATGATGGAAAATTATTATTTCGCTGTTACCGCTAATGGTCGTGGCTCACGTATGGAATCTGTCGCTGGTGGGGCAAACCTTGGTGAACTTGCTGATTTGGAATATTTCAGAAAAGGATTATTAACATCCTTGCGTGTGCCATCATCATACATTAATGGACAGGATGGACAAGGTGCACAACACAACGATGGTAAAGTCGGGGTGGCATTCATTGAAGAATTACGATTTGCTAATATGATTAAGCGTAAACAACTTCAATTTGAAGATGTTTTTGATATGGAATTTAAAACATACCTCCGTGTGAATGGAGTACGTATTGATGAAAGCTTATTCTCAATTAAACTACCTGACCCACAGAATTTTGCTCTTTACCGTCAAGCTGCTCTTAATTCCGATCTTATTGCGGTATTCACACAGGCTGATGGTATTGAATACCTATCTAAGAGATTTATTCTTAAAAAATATCTTGCCTTCACTGAAGATGATATTCAAACTAATGAAGCATTATTGCGTCAAGAAAAGAACATACCACTTGATGAAAATCCAGAAACATTTAATGACATTCAAGTTATGTACGGTGACGCCGAACCAGCTGATGCTGAATCATTAGATGAACCAGAAGATGCTAATACTGAGATAGATGATATGGAATTTGCTGATGATGTTGAATCACCGGTGAGTAATACCTCAGTATTGACAAACACGTTATTAAAATAACTGAGAAACTCCTTACATTTATGAAGAAACAATAAATAGTTTTATAGTAAATGTAAGGAGTGTATCCATGTCAAAAATTATATTGATTGAGAGTTTAGCACCAACAACCGCTAATCTTGTTCAAGAATCATCAGCTGATGGAAAAAGTCTCTATTTGAGTGGTATCTTTATGCAGAGCGAGTGCGTAAATGGTAATGGTAGAAATTACCCACTAATGGAAATTGAGAAGGCTGTTAAATACGTTAATGATCGTATAGCTGAAGGTCATTTAATCCCTGGTGAGTTGAATCACCCAGATCACCTGCAGATTGATCTAGAACGTGTTTCACATGTTATAACCGAAATGAAAATGGTTGGTACTAACGCTATTGGTAAGGCACGTATTGTTAACTCACCAATGGGTAATATCGCTAAAGCATTAATTGAAGCTGGGTTAAAGTTAGGTGTATCATCAAGAGGAACAGGTGTTGTTAATGAAGGTGTTGTTTCAGATTTTGGTTTTTTAACTGCTGACATTGTTGCAACCCCATCAGCTCCTGAAGCATATCCAACAGCGATTCGCGAAAGCTTAGAGTATGTTCATAATGCGAAAGAAATTAAGAAATTAGCTGAAGCTGTGATTGAAGACCAAGCAGCGCAGAAACATTTGGCAAAAGAAATTAAACTTTTCATCGAATTCTTGACAAGAAAATAATTCAATGAATAAATATAGATATTAACATTACCATAATAGGAGAACTAAGATGGATGATATTCTTAAGCAATTGATTTCTTCCGAATTATTAAGTGAAGAAACAAAGAATGAAATCGCCGAAGGTTTCACTAACGCTGTTGAAGAAATGCGTTCAACATTACGTGAAGAAATTGAAGCAGATGTAAAAACTCAACTAGTCCAAGAATGGACAACACAACGCAATGCATTGATTGAATCAATTGATGAAATGGTTACAGCCGCACTCGAAGAAGAATTATCAGAACTAAAATCTGAAATTGATTCTTACCGTGATCTTGAAGTTGAATACGCACAGCGCATCACTGAAGAAAAGGAAAAGATGGCAACGGTTTTAGCTGAAGAAATTGATACCCTTGTTGACAAACTCGATCAATTCTTAGAACTACGTCTTGAAGCAGAATTTTCTGAATTGAAAGAAGATATTAGCGAAGCAAAACAAAATCTCTTCGGTCGCAAGATTTTTGAATCTTTTGCACGCGAATACACCAAGAACTTTGTTGACGAAGAATCTCTTCAGTCACAAGTTAATGTTCTTGAAAGCCAATTAGCTAATCTACAGAAGAAACTTGCTGAAGATAAAAAAACAACTGAAAAAGCTCTCTCTGAATCAGTAAAGAAAGCAGAAGCTCTAGCCCATGAAAAAGCACTATTAGAAACACTAGCTCCATTAACAGGTTCTAAGCGTGAACAGATGGCTATTCTTTTAAGCAATGTTGCAACAGAAAAACTTTCAGAAGCATATTCAATGTATATCGGTCGTATCTTAAAAGAAGATAAGTCCGCTGTAAAGCTTGATGAAGGAGTTAAGCCAGCGGCAACTGAAGTTAAAACCGGTGATGACATTATCAATGAAAGCGTAGTTGAACCTAAGAAAGAAGAACAAGTTGTTAAAATTGATTCACGTCTATTGAAAATGGCTGGTATTAAAGCTCAGGTTTAAAAATGTATTTGAAAAGAGAGACATAGCGTCTCTCTTTTCATAAATGAAATAAAAAATTGAAAAAAATTGAGAAACACTATAAATAAAATTAAAGTTGATTATGATCAACAGAATTTCTAATTAATTTAAGGAGTTAAGTATGGAAATTTTCAAGAATTGGGAAGCTACTAAAGAAGCTTTACTAGAAGGTTTATCTGGTTCCCAAAAGAGCACCGTTGGTGTTCTAATGGAAAACCAAAAGAAGCACTTAGCTGAAACTGCTCCAGCTGGTACAACAGCTGCTGGTAATATCGGCAACTTCCAAAACATCGTTATTCCGATGATCCGTCGTATCATTCCAGGAACAATTGCGAATGAAATCGTTGGTGTTCAGCCAATGTCCGGCCCAGTTGGTCTAATGTATGCTCTACGTTTTGAATTCGCACAGGCTCTTGGCACAGGCGCAGCATTAACAGATATCGCAGCTGGTAACGAAGTTTTCGGTAACAACAGCAAAACACGTCGTTTCTACTCTGGTGGAATGACAGCTGGTGTTGATACAAACTTCTTCACATCTGACGACGTTGCAACAGGTGCAGCAGCTGATACAGGTCTATTTGAATCTTTCGGTGGCCGTCAGTTAACACTATCCGTCCTAAAACAGTCCGTTACTGCTGGAACACGTAGACTACAGGCTAAGTGGACACAGGAAGCTATGCAGGATATTAATTCTCAGCATGGTATCGATCTTGAAGCTGAAATCACAGCTGCTCTAGCTGCTGAAATCACATCTGAAATCGACAATGAAATCATCACTGACCTAGCAACACTTGCTGGTACTGTTGAAACATTCAACATGGCTGGTTCCTTCACAGGTACACCAAACTATGTTGGTGATCGTCACGCAGTTCTTGGTATCCTAATTGCTAAGGTTGCTAACGAAATCGGTCGTAAGACACGTCGTGGTGCTGGTAACTTCATCGTTGTTTCCCCAACTGTTGCGACAATCCTACAGAGCGCAAGCCGTTCCGTATTTGCTCCAGCTGTTCAGGGTTCATTTGATAGCCCAACCGGTACACGTTTAATCGGTACACTAAATGGCACAATCAAAGTTTACAGCTACAACTACTTTGATCAGGGAACCGAGCCAGTTGTTGTTGGTTACAAGGGTGGTAACTCCGAGCTAGACGCCGGTTACTTCTACTGCCCATACATTCCGCTTGTTCAGTCAGGTGTTATCCAGGACCCAGCAACATACAATCCACAGACAATGATTAGCACAAGATACGGTAAGGCAACTTTCGTTTCTACTTCTACATCACTTGGTAACTCTGCGGATTACTATGGACGTGTTGAGGTTTCCAACCTAACATTCGTTTAATAAACGCGAAATAAAAAAGGGAAGCAAATGCTTCCCTTTTTTATTCACGGTATTTAACCATTCTTTTCCCACACCCACTTTTTATTTCCAGCATCATATATTCGTAAATATTTTGCTTCATCCATTATTTGAAATTCTGATTTCTCTTGAGAATAATTTTCAAATGTTTTTAATTTATGCTTTTGAAAATTCATTCTATTATATCTAATACCATTTTTGTGATATGTATATCCTGGTGTTAAGCGTGAAATCATTTTAAAACCAAGTTTTTCATACACATTACCATTCCCGATATCACACTCAGAATATGTCAATATATTGTTGGGGTTATAGTTTTTTATAAAGAATGAAAATAGTTTACTTGCCCCACCAATGACGTTCGTGTTTATTACGTGCGAGAAACGAATGATTTCCCACTCATAAGACTTATTAAAACGAGGTTTACCAAATGACATACATGACACTAATTGATCTTCACTGTATAACCCTAAAGATATTGACGCATGACTATAACCATGTAAATGGTTGTTATTAAAAAAAATCTTAGCTTCTATTTCATCAACTATGCGAATATCACATTTTCTAGCAAATATTTTATTACTCATTGAGAGTTTATTTGTTATTATTGATTTTAAAATATCCTTCTTATGTATCCATAAATCTTCATAGATATTAAGAGTATTATATCCTAATAGTTCACATTCATATGTTTTATCATAATGATAGTTTTTATCTTTATATAAATCAGAATGCCAATATACCCCATTAATTTCAATAGCGACATTGTTAATTATTATATCTATTTCCTTATTTTGTAAAATATTCTTACAATGTCTTTGAATTTTAAAATCGTCATTTAGTGATTTTATGAAGTCACACACTTCATCTTCAAGCTGAGATGATCCTGAAAAGATTGGGTGACACGTATGACAGATTGTGGGTTGAGCATTATGCTTTCTAATTGTTTGCGCCTGAATGATGCTCTTCGTATCACATGTATTACAAATGATCTCGTAATAATCTTTATAAAGATTATTACATATACCCCAATCGATTTTTGATATATATTTTCTAATGGTATTGTTTTGTCTAGTTATTGCCCCTTTTTCACATGCTTCTCTATGTATAGCCTGTCTGTCAGCATCAAAGGCACCAATCGGGTTATCACGTAATTGTTTGATTTTACTACGTTTTATTTTTTCTTTAGTTTCATTAGAATGCGCAAATGTTCGCCCTACATTCATGCCACTCATTTTCTTGGCATTTTGCGAACTGGCAATGCGCTGTTTATCAGTTACTTCATGAGTTTCCCATGCATTTTTTAATGAATTTGATATTTTCGTTTTTGTTTCATCACTATGTTTTCTAGTGTGGCCAGATTTTTTCGCTAATAACGCTTTGGAGTAACCGATTTCCGCGTTTGGGTATTTGTCTATATATTCTTCAACAGTCAACCCATGTTTTTTGATGTGCTGTGAATCTATTTTTGAGTAATACTTTTCACATAACACGCATTGTATTTTCCCATCATCTATCATATTAGAACCATGTTTATTTTAATATTATATATTTATAAATATACCTACAAACTACAAATGATGTACTAAACACGATGATAGACGATTACAAAAAATTTATAGATACGTCAAAAGAATATCAACTTGCAAATTTAGATATGGTTGAAATGCGATTTCTTGTTAGAAACATATCTAAATCAATCCACTGGCCAGAGATAAGAGAATATCCATATACTGAAGGTGGTAAAGGACCTAAAGGACAACAATGGGTTAATTGGCTACATGATAAAAAAGAAGGACATTTATGCCCCATCTGTAATAAAGGGTTGAAATGGCGAGGCAATCGCTTTGATGAAACCTGTAGTAAATCATGCATGCTAAAATTACGATATAGTAAAGATTCTTTTATAGAACAACAAAAAAATAAAATATCAATTGATTCTAATCGAAATCTGGAATACATATCAGGATATGACGGTAGCCATAGTTATGTAACCATAAAAAATAATACGTGTGGTTGTATTTTTACTGCCCAGTATTTAAATTTAAAAACCAATGAAAATTATTGTCCAATACACGGCGTTGAAGCTCGTGTTAAATTATTAACATCTCAAAATTGGAATGATATCACCATATCTAAGGGTCATCAACAAATATGTGATTATCTTGATAATCTGGAAATCAAATACGAGGTAAACAATAGAACAATTCTAGATTCAAATAGAGAATTAGATATTGTTATTGACAATAAAAAGTTTGCAATCGAATATAATGGAATGTATTGGCATTCATATGATATTAGTGGTGATAAAAAAATTCACTACGATAAATCATTAGAATGTGAAGTGAAAGGTTATACGTTATTGCATGTGTTTGAAGATCATTGGGTGAATAAAAATAATATTGTAAAATCAATGATACGAAATAAATTGGGGTTATGCTCTCAGATATACGCAAGAAAATGCACTATTGAAAAAATAACTCCAAAAGAAGCACAGAAATTCTTCAATAACAATCACCTTCAAGGGCATGCTCAGGCAAACACGTACGTTTCGTTAAAATATAATAATGAAATTGTTTCTGTCATGTCATTTGGCAGACCAAGATTTAATAAAACATATGAATGGGAAATAATCAGATTCGCAAATATTTTAAATACTAATGTTGTAGGTGGTGCTAGTAGATTATTTAAATTTTTTATAAATGAATTTAAACCGAAAAATGTATTATCATATTCTTCATGCGATATCGGTAATGGTACGTTATATGAGAACTTGGGTTTTACTTTTATTGAAAGACTAAACCCAGGCTATTTTTATTACAAAGATAATATTAGATATCCAAGACAAAAATTTCAAAAACATAAGCTCACAGAAATGAAATCATATTCATCAGAAAAAACTGAATCTCAGATTATGAGTGAAGAACGATATTTTTGTATATATGACGCAGGCAACAAAAAATGGGTTTGGGAAAATCCTGAAACGACTTATTAATATGAATTAACATTAAACTTGAATAAATAATCTAAAGAATTGAGATTTACAAAATGAAATTAACCCCATTATTAGAAGCTGTTGAGAGAACAATCTCAGTTTCAGACTATGAGACTCTTACCGGCCGAAACGCTTCGCAATCGATGATTAATAAATTTGTTGCAATATTGAATTATCATTCACATAATCCAATAGTACTTCGGAACTAATTATGATTCAACACGCGCGGCCAGAAGTCATATAAAACGTGTTATTCATAAAAATCGCCCGATGTTTGATTTAAATGAAGTCATGTATTTCAGATTGGTTGCTAACGTAGAGAATACCGAAGAGATTCAAGAAAGTGATGATAATGAAATTTCACAACATAAAACAGAACGTTTTTATGAAAAGTGTTATGAAAAATTTTCAGATGATTTAACAGCTACTTTAAAAGCTTCGGCAAATATTGTTGATGTTTATCAAACAGCAGAATATGAAACACTGAATACATCAAAAAAGGCAGAATACAAAAAAATAGTTGAGCTATTAAATCAACTTGATGAAATGAATGCTGAAACACAGTTTAAGTATAGAGAATTATTACAATTATTGGAGAATATATAATGATTCACCGCGCAAAAATACTCGCTGGTTTGATGGAAAGCAGTGAAATGCCGGCGATGACAATGAATCAGTTAGAACGATTTTGTGACAGATATCTTGAAAAAATAAAAGAAGAATTAGAACAACTTGAACAGATTCCTGACACTGGGTGGGAAATTGGTCATGATGAAGATTATGAAAGAATGAGAACACTAAAATCTAGCACGATATCCAACACTATTGAAAGGTACATTGACGCTAGAGAAGATTTAATTGCTTCATACGAAGATTTAATTAAATTAATGGAAAGTATACACGATTAACAGCATGACGTATAAATAATTTATAGATATTATTGGAGAAACACCATGACTTTATTTGGTGAAATACTATTAGAAGTAAAAAAGAAAGAAGGCATTGAAAAGAAAGAAGAACGTCAAGAGCTGGCTGTCGCACAAGAAAAAGTTGAAGAAGCTATTGATCGTTGGAAACAACTGGTAAAAATACAGGCATTACTCGATAAAGCCCTAGGCCCCATTAAGAAAGAGATAAGTTCAATTGAAGATTTTTTAACTCCAGTTACAAAAGAAGCGTATAAGGGAATATACAAAGTTAATGATTCAATTGTTGAGCTTAAATCACGCAGCACCACGAGCGTGAAATATCAGCAAGTTGTTCAGAAAGCACTAGAAATAGCGAATGAAGAACATCGAAAGATACTAGAAGCGACAATTGAAAGTGTAACTACTAGAGGTGTTTCGGAATCAGTAAAATTACTCGATCCAGAACTAGATAAGTATTTAGCTGATATCAAGGATGCTATAACAGGCGATGATATTCTTGAAAGACTTGGCGATCTTGAAAAACTGCCACGTAACATCATTAATAAGAAGAAGCGTGATGGGCTACTCGGTGAATCACAGATTAACGAAGCAATCATCCCATCTATCAAAAAGATTTTTGGTGATATTTCTAGAATGCTAAAGTTATCTTTTAATAAGGTTCAACGCCAGCTAAATCGTTTTAACAAAGCCGCAGATAAATTTGCAGACGCAGTAGCTTCAGCCGCTGAATAATCTAAATAAAATAAAGCCTCTATATGAGGCTTTATTTTTTAGTTCACATTGCGAATTCCATTTAATAATATAAGAGCACCAACAAATGAGTTGGAAAACAACTTTAATTATTTAGGAGTTCTAATATGTCAAAAACTACATCCCCATATACCATCGAATCTAAGATCGCAGTTCCACAGTCTCATCTCCGTGGTGTTTGGAAGCCAGCAAAGAAGGCTTCAAAGAAGACTACTGTTGATACTTCCTTCCCTATCGAATCCATGAAGAAGGGCGATTCCTTTCTAATTCCCGCTACTAATCGTGCACAGCTAATCCACGCCAGCCGTCGTGCATCCTCTGCGGCAATCAAGCATGTCGAAGCAACTGGTTTCAAGAAGGAATTTGTCACACGCTTCGTCGAAGGTGGTCTTCGCGTCTTCCGCGTCAAGTAATTGTCGCTTATTCGCTACTGATAAATAAGTTAGTAACGAAAATAGGACGTCTTGGATGTTTTGGAAAAAGAATAAAAAAGAAGTGAAGTTTGATTTCATTTCAACAGAATATCTAGCAAATAGGAGAAAACGCCTTGAGTACTTGCAAGGATTGTTTACTTATTGGAATAGACAACAAAATGATCCAAGACGTCCACTGTTTGAACGAGAAAGGCTATATCTATCAAATAAATCAATGATGGAACACTTTCAAATAGAGATTAACGCTCTACAGAAAGAAATAGAATATATCGAACAAATGATGAACCAGAAAAAAGGACCCGATTAAGGGTCCTTTTTGTTTTAGAATTTACTGAAATTGAAGTTATTAGCTTTAATATGTGAATGTTCCGGTATTGATTGTAAGAAATCATTATTTTTCGCTATAAAACTACCGCCAACAATCATAGTTCCACAATCAAGTTTGTTAATTTGTTTATTGAACATATAAAATCACCACCGACTTCTTTAGGACCCCCCTTCAAGGATTTTAAATTATTCAATGAACAGTTATATTTCATACCAACTTCTTTCGGTCCACCTTCCAAAGAAGTTAACTTATTACCATCGCACAAAAAGTTTTCACCAACTTCTCTAGGTGCACCTTTAAGAGAAGTTAAACCACAATCAATAATAAGATAATCACCACCAACCTCAACCGGTCCATTATCTAAACTTGTTAATAAACGATTTCCATTCGCCCAAAAGTCGCCTGCAATAATTCTCGGTGCCCCTTTCAATGAAGTTAGAGAATTATAGGAACAAAGAAAACTACCATTACATTAATTTCACCAAATTGTACTGGAAAAAGAGAAATTTTCTTCATCTCTAAATTAACGTCGCCATCAACATCAACGGTAAGATCAGTGTCAATAGTGTACTTTTGTATTTTCATCGCTTTAAGCCATTGTTCTACTTTCTCGTAAGAATTATAGAATTGATCACGTTGCTCCATAAATCCCCCCGTCAAGATTAAGTTTTTCTCTCTCTAACTCAATGATTATTGAGTGAGATGCGGTATAGAAAAAATCACCACCTATCCACTTAGGAGCTCCAGTAAATGAATCCAGTGGGTTGTTATTGCAAATAAAATCTCCTCCAACCTCTCTTGGTGCTCCCTGTAATGAAGTGAGTTTATTATAGCGGCAAATAAAACCACCACCGACTTCTCTTGGTGCTCCCTGTAATGAAGTGAGTTGATTATTCAAGCAATAGAAACTTCTACCGACTTCTCTCGGTGCACCTTTTAATGAAGTGAGTTGATTATTGTCGCAATTATATATTTCACTCACCTCTTTAGGCCCACTAATCAATGATTTTAGTTTATTAATGGCGCATGAGAATGACCCATTGACGATTTCAGGGCAGCCATCTAATGAAACCAACCTATTGTCATCACAGGAAAAATCACCGTTGATTTCTTTAGGCATGCCAACCAGAGAATCCAATTTATTTGTTGCACACGAAATGAATTTCCCAACATATTCCGGAAAAAAATGTAATGATGAGATATAATTAGTCGAGAAATCGAAAAATCCCCCAATATATTTAGGACATCCTTGTAAGCTTGTTAAATCATTACAGCTACAATCAAAGTTACCGAGTAACTTTGTTAAATTTTACAGGGCCAAAATCTTGCAGGGCCTTATTATGCAATTTAACATCACCATCAACGTCCACCGTAAAATCATCATTGATCGTATAGTTAGTAATGCCCATATAATCTAACCAGGACCATATGCCATATGTCAAATCATCATTTTCTAATAATCTATCAAGTCGCATCACACAACCTCAATATTAAAAATTTTGTCATTTTTAAAATTTACGATAAAATACGACGGCGGCAAAGTATTTTTTTGAATGGTTGCAATTTTTTGTTTTAAATCACGTTCTGTTAATGTTTCATCTCTAGTCAATAACTCAGCTTCTTCAATAAAAGCATTGAATAACTTACGATAACCTGTCACCTTATGATCAAGTGTATATAGCTTATCAGACTTTCCCTGATCACTTAGAGTGTAAGAGAATGAATCAACCTTAATGCTCTGCGGTAAATCAACGCCGTGTGAATCTAGCGCTCCTCTGGCCTTATTAACAAAATCTCTATAGTCACCCTGTGTAGCCACGTCAGATATGTTAATCAAGCCGTCAGAGTTTTTAATGTTGTTAAGAATCTTCTCTTGATCTAAAGTGTCTTTTTGAACCATTAAGAAAAAGCAATTTACCTTTTTAACTTTTTCTAACGTTTTGACGATATAATTTATTGTATTATAGATCTGCATTTCAGTTTTGTTTTTGACATATAAGTAATCGTGCTGACGATTTGGAATTTGTTGTAGCAGAGCTCTTTCAATTTTCTTTTCAATGGTTGGGAATTCTTCACCAAAAAATTCACGTAGCATTGCAACATTTATCGTGATGTTATACAAGCTAATTTGATCAGAGCTTTTTGCAAAAGACAAAACCTGCATATTATCATTATCAACATTTTCAAAAAGAACGATACACCCTATTGTTTCTGAGAAAATATTGGAAGATATATTGTTGATTGCTGATTTTGATGAGTTTATCAAAATTGTATTTAACGTAGTATCATTACCTAATTTTCTGGAAATATTATAGCGACGCTCATAACGATTTCCCTTTAGGATTTCGAAATCATGCGGCGAATCGCTGAACGATGTTAGTAAGCCGCCATCAATATTATGCATATTGACTAATGATTCATTTAATTTAGTAAGCATTTTGTTTATGAGTGACATGATAAACCTATAAATAATTAAAATTGTATATCATATTTATTCATATAGGTGAAAGCAATGCCATTAAATAAACCAGATACTGGATTACAACTCTGGACAGAAGGTCGTCAGATTAACCCTACGTTTGTGAGAACATCGCCAACAACAGGAACAATAAGCTGGGTTATTCCAACTACTATCAAAGTTTATGATGGCGTCTTAATTCTTTTAAAGAATGAACCTATTGAAAATAATGAGTTACCATTAGATGGAGAAGTATATTCAGCATCAACGGATATATCAACATCAACTAACATGATTGGTCAAGCCTTTGTTGTTGGCGCATTTTATTCCGATAAGATAACAAATCAAGTTAATGTTACTGGGTTAAATCCAAATGATGTATATTTTACATCAGCCCACGTTATAACAAATACCTTGAACTATTATACGAATGGTATGAAATCTTATATTGAGTTTGTTAATACCAACGCGTATACAGGTCGCATCCCGCAAGGAGATGTTTTACCACTAGCCCCAACATTAGGCACGTGTTTATATCTAACCACTGAAGGTGTGATAAAAGTTTATGATGGCACTCAATGGATTAATACATCAAAAAATACGCCAACTAATGTTTCAACTTTACCATTATCAGGTGACAACGGTCAACTGATTTATAACGTTAACACGAAAGGATTATACGTTTGGTGTGGTTCATGGATTCTTATTAACACTGAATTCGTTGGTCAGCGTTCACAAAATATTGAAGGTATTGGAACTGACAACACTAATGATGAAAAAGCGTATGCCATTGAAGGTTTAAAAAGAACTTTAGGGTGGCCAACACAGTGCGTAGAACTTGATGAACTAACATTTGTTCAGTGTATTGATAAAGCGATACGAGAATTTCGTAGAAGAGCTGATAACGCATATGATAGAAAATTCATTATCATGCGTTTAAATCCTAATCAAACATCATACTATCTTAATGATCCGGTATTGGGTACTGATAAGATAGTTGATATTATAAAGATATCACGCGTTACGTTGAATGGCGTTGCTAGCCTTGGTGAGAACGGATTGTACACACAAGATATTCTTAATGCTCTTAATACAAGAGGACATTTTGATCTGACCACAATGCACGCTCTCGCCGAATACAATGAACTGTATAATTTATTATTCGCTACAGATATTGGTTTTGATTGGAATGAACGTTCTCGCCAGCTGCAAATGTTTAAGCGTTTATATTCAACGGAATATGTGATAATGGAATGTTCCACAGAACGTACTGAACAAGATTTGCTTGTTGACAGGTATGCAGAAAATTGGATTAAGGATTGGGCAAAAGCTGAAGCAATGCAAATACTAGGATTTATACGTTCAAAATATTCAAGCGTTCCTGGTCCTGGTGGTGGAGTATCATTGAATGGTGATACCCTATTAAGTATGGCATCTGATTCATTTACAGAATTAAAACGTCAAATAATGGATTTTGAAGTAGGTAATGGTGGCACATTCGGTAACTATCAATTTACAATGGGTTGATGATGCATGAATTTTAAAGAAGAGTTTAAAAAAGATAGCCCAGAATATTTTAATAAAAATAGTGCATTGTACGCCGGCACTAGAGACAATTGCTCAGTTGTCACTGTTGCTTTTATCACATGGCTAAAAAGAAATAAAAATATAACGGCTAAGAAAGTTGATGGCTTATTTTATGCTGATAAAAACGTGCACACTAAAAAAGATTTCACCTCCGATGAATTACAGAAAATAAAAGAACTTGGATATGACATAAGCTCCAGTGATAAATTAAAAAAATTTCTTGATGATCACACTTATTTTAAAGAAATGTTGAGATATATACCTCACACATGGTGTGAGATTGATGGGGAAATATTAGATATCAGTGGTGAGCTGCAATTTATTGATACTAATTTATCAGCTGATTGCAACCCCCACCGATACATTAGAAAAAATCCAAATGATTTCTATGATGAGTTTGTCCTAGTTCACGATATATGGAAATCATCTAAGAAAAAAATGACTTTCAAAGAATGGGAAATTCATCGAGCTATTGATATGTACGATCTTAAAGATGATACCCCCGATAGTGGCGACATTGTTGGTAATTATTCAGGTTTCGATATCTATAAAACAATAGAAAAAAATAACATAATTTATTTTTTAAAAAACGATGATGGTATTGTCATTGCGTATTTGGGATTATTAAATAGAATAACTATCAATAACATAAATTTTAAGTATTTAACTCGCATGTGGGTTGATACTGTATATAGAAAAACTGGATTATTTACCGTTCTTCTTGGTTATTTGCTTAACGTTGAAAAATTAAAAATTGCTATTGACTACGATTTAAATGAACTTTCATTTAAAAGCATAGTCGCGATTTTTAATAAAAATACATATTCTAATTTTTATTTCTTAGCTGATGATGGTAGAAAAATTAAAAATAGAGAAACCATTAATACGATATTTTCAACGCCAGAATTAAGTAGAGCTAACCCATATTTTATAATTATTGATGGTACAACTGGCATTGATATGTCTGAAAGTGTTTTCAGACAAAACCACCTAGAATATAACAGAAAAAATGATATTATCACTAATGAAGAAAGCTTCGCTTACTATTTTAACGAGATATTTTAATGACAGATTATATATTACCAAATTTACAACTAGGAAACTGGAACCTTCACGCGACAGGTGATAATTGCATTAGCAAAGATTCAACGTACCTTGAAAATATTGTTGCTGAGCAAATTGAAATTGGTGGAACACTAATTAATGTGTTCAAATTATTAGGTGTCCATGAACAAAATGCTCAAGTAAATCTTGTGACAACTAATGGGAGCCCTATCAGTAGTGGCTCAACAGCATTATCCGCGCCAACAAACGCTTTTGATAATACTACAGCGTATTGGGAATCTGCTCAAGATGGCTCTAATATTAATTCAGCATTTATTGGTTGGAATTTTGGAACAGTAAAAAATTCTTATGGTGGAGAAAAATATGCGCCTAGTCAACCGGTTAGAAAGCATGTAACTCAGCTAAACATAAAGCAAGGAGCTCTATCGCAAAATAGAGCAACACAATTACGTGTTGAAATCAGCATTGATAGCGGTTTAAGTTGGGAAAGGATAGATGTAATCGAGCTTGTTGATAATGATCAATTGCAATTAATTAATCTTAAGCAGTCATTTCCAGCGCAAATGATTAGATTTATTCCTATTCAGTTTAACGGTACAAGCGGAGATCATTGGCACGTTGAAACAATAGAGTTATATGATGTTGTAGCTACGAATATTAGTAATGTTGAAGATTTATTTTTGTTAGAAAATAGAGATCGCGATTACCAGCCCACCGCGATTCAAATGAAAGCCACGTACGATGTTACAGATTTAGCTACTGAATTTGCTAAGTTTGGTATTGATATAGCTGCTCAATATGTGTTTAATGTTTCATTTGCGCGATTGATTCAGTTAATAGGCCGCCCTCTGGTCATAGGCGACATAATAGAATTACCTTGTGAAATGCAATACGATACCAACTTAAAAGGTGTCAAGAAATGGCTAGAAATAACTGATACTGGTTGGGCATCTTCTGGGTATACTCCAAACTGGAAGCCAACTATTTTTCGTTTTACGGCTGAACCATTAATAGCAAATACAAACAACAGATCATTAACATCGAAAAAAATTAATTCGGATGATATAAGCGACGATCTTTTTATGTCCGGCGAAATTGATTTGTCATTAATAGCTAATCAGAGCGATAAAAATATAGAAGCGATTGCAAAAGATAAAGTGCCAGAAGTTGGAACAGATACATCTACATTAATAACACACGCTCCAGATACAGCTGATGGTATACCAGAAATATATGATTCGACCGGGATTTATGTTGAAGACGGATTGCCACCAAATGGATTACCTTATACTGAAGGACCAGATTTTCCAGCTACACCGGTTGACGGTGATTACCATCGCCTATCATATCCAACATCTACCGCAATACCAACACGTTTATTTAAATATAGCATTGTGAAAGGGCGTTGGATATATCAAGAAACAGATAATCGTCGTGCATATTCAACATTTAAGCCAAGCATGACCAATATACTAAATTCACCAACTAGGAGAGATGGATAATGAAATTACAAACATTAGCTGAAGAACGTTTAATATATAAAACCAGAGCTGGCGTTGAGTTGTGGCTCAAAGCACACAAGATAAAAAAATACACAATCAATGAAGACCTCACGGTAGATGTTGATAGAGATGTCGAAATAAAAAATAAACATTTATTGTTTTTACCGGTCCGATTTGGCGTTGTTACTGGCAATTTTAGTATTATTAAATGCTCATTATATTCTTTAGAAGGAGCACCGAGAGAAGTCGGTGGAGATTTTTATTGTTATGAAAATCAACTCACTTCATTAGAAGGAGCACCAAGAGAAGTAGGCGGAAATTTTAGTTGCATGGAAAATCAAATCACTTCATTAGAAGGAGCACCACGAGAAGTCGGTGGAGGTTTTTATTGTTCTAATAATCTTCTCACTTCATTAAAAGGAGCACCAAGAGAAGTAGGCGGAAATTTTTATAGTTTTCGCAATAAACTTACTTCATTAAAAGGAGCACCGAGAGAAGTCGGTGGAGATTTTTATTGCGATGATAATCAACTCACTTCATTAGAAGGTGGGCCGAGAGAAGTCAGTGGAAATTTTGATTGCTATGGTAATAAATTTATATCAGAACCGGATCACTCACATATTAAAATCGGTGGCGTATTTAAATGGGAATGAAGAAATGAAATTACATATTTGAATCATAGCTACGTAAAACAACACACTGGAAATTTTATTCATTACATTACAGAGTAAAAATATATGTATACACATTACTATTTTGGTAATTTTATTATGAATTACCTTTTGCAATTTTCACACATTTTTAATGGATTGCAAGTAAAAACTGGAAAAGATGCTACCGGTACTGAGGAGTTATTGCGTGTTCCTGTGCGATATGGCAGTGTTGATAGAGTTGTAGCTTCAATAAAAGCTCGTAATACACAAAACACACCTATAAGCATTCCTATGATGAGCGTTTATATGACAGGGTTGAATCTTGCCCCCGAGCGAAGAAAAGGTATGAATAACCAACACAATACAGTTGTTCTTGAAGAAGGTGGAGTTTTTCCAACTGATTTGAAAGTTTTAACGCGTATCACACCAATACCATATAACATGGAAGTCGAACTTGCCATATACGCGTCAAACACATATGAATTATATCAAATACTTGAACAGATATTGATTGTGTTTGACCCAATGGTTCAGATACAAACTAATGATAAACCTTATGACTGGACAAAATTAACATGGGTTGAACTTGTTGGTATTAATAATGAAGAAAATTATCCAATGGGTGGCGATAAACGTATTCTGCAATGGACATTAAATTTCTCAATGCCTATTTGGTTAAATCCGCCTGTTGATATTAGAAATAATATTGTTAGGGATATTAATATCACGTTAGGTGATTTAGATAATATGTCACTTGATTCATTTGATGATGAGGGTAATTTAGTGCCATTTGCACCAGAACACGTATACGCAAACATTAATGTAACAGGATCATAATATGAAATTACAAAGAATCGCTGAAAATACAATAGGCATGTTGAATGACGAAAAAGATATTATAGCATGGCTCAAAGAAATGAGGGTTTATGAACATGGCAAATTCATTATTAATGAAGATTTAACAGTAGATGTGCATTGTGATATGTATTTTTATGCTAATTCAACATTAGGCTATATTCCCATAAAATTTGGTGAAGTGAATGGTAGTATAATGTTAGCAGATAATAGACTTACATCATTACATTGGGCCCCAACAACAATTAGTGGTAGCCTTGATTGTTCTAACAATAAATTAAAAAATTTAATAGGTTCTCCTAGAGAAGTCGGTGGAAATTTTTATTGCGGCTTTAATAAACTCACTTCATTAGAAGGAGCACCAAGAGAAGTCGGTGGAGATTTTTATTGCGATGATAATCAACTCACTTCATTAGAAGGTGGGCCGAGAGAAGTCGGTGGATATTTTTATTGTTCTCACAATCAACTGACTTCATTAAAAGGGGCTCCAAGAGAAGTTGGTAGAAATTTTTATTGTTTTAGTAATCAACTCACTTCATTAGAAGGAGCTCCGAGAGAAGTCGGTGGAGATTTTGTTTGCCACAGTAATCAATTTGAAACTGAACCAGATCACTCAAAAATTAATATCGGTGGTGCGCTAAGGTGGTATGTAGAATAGTTTAAAACATTTTCAATTATCACATTTTTCTCCATTTTGAATAAATACTACTATTACTAAAAACATTTTATTATTTTGGAGGTTAAAATGCCTAGCTTAGTTTCACCAGGTGTTTCAGTAACTATAACAAATGAAAGTTTTTACATCCCAGTTACAGCTCCTACTGTACCTTTATTCTTCATCGCAACTGAGGAGAATAAATTACAACCAGATGGTGTTACACCAGCTGCTGGTACACAGGAATATGGTATTGTAAGAACCGTTACTTCACTTGGGCAATCAATGGAATTATATGGAGTTCCAGCATTTAAAGTTGTAGCCGGTGATGAAATATTACCTATCGCGCAGCAGCGCCAGCTTCATGGCGATTCTCGCAACGAGTATGGATTATTTGCACTAAATCAATTCTTAGGGGTTGGTAACCGTGCGTATGTTGTTCGTGCTGATGTTGACCTTGCTGATACACCTATTACCGTATACACTCCTCAGGCTCCAGCATTCACTGGGACTGGTGATGGTATCATCATGAATTTAGAAACAATTCCAGCTGCAGGTATCTCTGTAAACCAGAGCACTGCAGAAGCTGAAATTTGGACAATCACCGCAACAACAGCAACAACATTCTCTGTTTCAGGGTCTGTTTCAGGCGCTCAAGCTACGGCTACCGTTGGTGTTAACTACAACAATGGTATTATTAGCTTTAATATACCAACGCCAACCGTTGCATATATTGCAGGCGATACATTCACAGTGCAGATTACCTCAGCATTGGGATCAGGACCACTTGGTGCGAACGATGCAGCCCGCAGAGCTAATATAGTTGCTGCGCTTGCTGCGGTAATTAATTCAAGCACTGATGTTCGTTCAGAAATCTACGAATATAATCTAATCCTAGCTCCAGGTTATCATGAACTTGTTGATGAAATGCAAGCATTATCCGTTGCAATCGCTGAAGAAGCTTTTGTTATCGGAGATACACCATTTAATGTTGACCCAGCAGCTGCTGCAACATGGGGTGCTACAATCGACATGCGTCATTCAACAAACTCAGCATATTACTACCCACATGGATTAGCAAGTAATCTTGATGGTGCTGATGTATTTGTTGCATCTTCAGGTATTGCACTAAGAACGATAGCTTATTCTGATAATATTTCAGAAATCTGGTTTGCTCCTGCAGGCGCTACTCGCGGTGTTGTAACAGGTGTTAGCGATATTGGATACGTTACTGGAACATTAGGTACAGCAACAACATTCAAATCAGCAAAACTTAACCCTGGTCAGCGCGATGCCTTGTATGAAAAATCTATCAACCCAATCGCGTTCTTCCCAGGTCGTGGTATATTAGTGTTTGGACAGAAAACATCTACTGTTACAGCTTCAGCGTTAGATAGAATTAACGTATCTCGTCTAATGATGTATATCAAGCGTGGCCTACGTAAGGGTGCATTCCCATACATCTTTGAACCTAACGATCCTATAACACGTGGTAACTTCAAATCGATGGTTGATGGATTCTTGGGTGACATCATGATTAAACGTGGATTGTACGACTTTGCTACTCTATGTAATGAAGTAAACAATACGCCAACACGTATTGATCGTAATGAAATGTGGCTAGATGGCGCTGTTAAGCCAGTTAAAGCTGCTGAATTTATTTACGCCCCAATACGTGTTGTTTCAACCGGCGCAAATATTTAATAATCTAGTCTGCATTAAAACTTTAAAAAGGAGACCAATTGGTCTCCTTTTTATTTAGTTAAAATCTACACTCTACCAATTATAATAAATAGGTTTACTAGCAACATCACACCACGAGAGTAATGAGAGAGTGTAATGAGAGAAACTGTAATATGTCAAATATGCAATAGAGAAATGCGTCAGATAACAGCAACGCATTTAAAATCACATGAAATAAATCGGCGTACAATACAAAGAGATGTTCCCAGACTCATCGTTGATGTCAGAATTGGCATTATTTAAAATGTCAGAAAGGGCTAAATCTAATAACCCTGGTACAAAAATGACAGATGAAACAAGGCGCAAAATAAAAGAAACAAAAAGAGAAAAATATATTTCTGGTGAATTATCCGCATGGAATAAAGGAACCCCACAAACGCAAGAAGTTAAGGATAAATTATCAAAAGCTAATAAAGAACGATACAAAAATGGAGCAGTGCATTGGAATCAAGGTCTAACACATTCTGAAGCTACAAAAGAAAAAATTAGACAAACATTAATAGGAAATAATATATCTCCTGAAACAAAACAGAAACAGAAGGATGCAATACTGCGAAAAAAGGATAATGGAACCTTTACACCTGGAATGCTGGGTAAAAAACATTCAGAAGAAACAAAATCATTACTTTCGGCAGCAGGCAAAAAAAGAAATATCGCGATTAACGCTGCAAAATTAGAAGAACATAAGGCGCAGTGTTTAAGTAATAATATTTTGTTAAAAGAAAAAATAGATAATACTCATTTTATATTAGAATGTCTTGATTGCAATACCCAATTTCAAAGAACTGCTAATGTGTTTCATCAATCAAAAAATTATTATAAGGATTTGTGTCCAACATGTTTCCCAATCAAGGGAATTTCAGACATGGAAATTGAATTGCATGAATTTATCAAATCTATATATGATGAAGAAATATTATTTAATGACACGGTAGTTTTAGGTGGTAAAGAAATCGATATACTAATACCAAAATTAAATATAGGATTCGAATTTGACGGTTTATATTGGCATTCGATAAAAGTTAATACAGATAAAAACCATCTATTATATAAAACACAATTTGCTCATAATAAAGGGATAAAATTGTATCACATATTCGAAGATGAATGGAAAAGCAAAAAAGAGATAGTAAAATCGAGAATTAGTCACCTACTAAAAGTACCAAAAGAAAAAATTCATGCCCGACATTGCACAATATCAAAAATAGAAAATGACATAAAAAATACATTTTTAGATGAATTTCACATTCAGGGGAAGGACATTTCATCAATCAGATATGGCGCATTTTACAAAAATGAACTCATCGGCGTTATGACATTTACTAAATCTTCATATGTAAAGGGTCGGTGACGGTACATCATACGAATTAAATAGATTTGCGACAAAACAAAATTACCATATCCCTGGTTTGACGAGTAAGCTATTCAAAACTTTCATAAGGGAATATAATCCAACTGAAGTAATATCATACGCTGACCGAAGATGGAGCCATGGAAACGTTTATAATCAGATAGGATTTACATATTCATCTTCATCACCACCATCATACTGGTATTTTAAAAATACTGATCGTCGATACCATAGAAGTAATTTTATGAAACATTTATTGAAAGATAAGCTTGAGATTTTCGATGAGAATAAGACAGAAATAGAGAACATGTTGGATAATAATTTTAATATGATTTACGATTGTGGCACAACTAAATGGGTTTATTATCCTCAAGCAAATGAATAGTTTTATAAATAACATAAACATTCTAATTAAAGAGGATTATAAAATGACTATTGAAAAGAAACAATATGCATTTACTGTTCGTGGTAGAATCACCGCAACTGACACAGAAGGTGTTGTTGAGCAACCCAATCTTGTAACAACCGTTGATGAATTTAACGTTAATGGTACAGATGTTGCTCTAGCTGATCTTATCGCAATGACAGATGTTGAAACAGCAGTTCTTGCAGTTATCGCAGACAAAGATTCAATTCCTGCTGGCGAGTCGTAATACTCGGCAATTATAAAAAAGGGAGCATATTGCTCCCTTTTTTATTGCTATTTTTCTAACAATACCAATAAATAACTAATATAACTATACATTAAGGAGTACAATCATATGAGTACCGTATCTCAGATGGGAATCCCTGGCGTTGGAAATGGTATTTTCATGCCAAAGTTGAAAAATCGTTGGAGAGTAACATTCGTTAATCTCGGACAGGGTGAAGGCAATTCAGCAGATGTATCAATGAATGCCGTTACCGTATCACGCCCAAATATTTCTTTTGAAGAAATTCCTATTCACCGTTACAATTCAACCGCATACGTATTGGGTAAACACACATGGGAACCATTAAACTTGGTTCTTGAAGATGATGTTACTAATAAAGTTGGAAGTGTTATTCGTAGCCAGTTCGAAAGTCAACAGAAATTAATTGGTGCTGATGGTCCATACCTTGCTGCTGCCGCAACCGCATCAACATACAAATTTGGTATTAAATTAGAACAATTGGATGGTGGTGATCTTGTCATCGAGCGTTGGATCGTTGAAGGTTGTATGATTCAAGCAATGGACCTAGGTGAAGGCGATTATTCAGCTTCTGAAGCACACACTATCAACCTAACTATTCGTTTCGACCACGCTCGCGTTGAATACGAAAACAACCAACTTGGTTCAGCACTCGGCGGTGTGGTTAATTAATTAACCACACATTCTTATAAGGAAGAATTAAATGAGTATTTTAAAAAATAAAATGATTAAAGAAGCTATTGATCCAAAAGAAGCTCAGATTGACAACAGTTTATATATGATTGATGTCGATATCGCTATTGACGATGAAATTTCTGCCCAACGTCTATTACGTTTTGCTACTAAGAGAAATGTATCAATACAGGTATATAGTTCCGAGGATGTTCAAAATGGTGCAATATTAGTTGGCGCCAGAGCAGAAGTTCAGAGAGTTTATAAGAAATTTTGGGCTGATGGCTTTGATGAAGATTTATCAATGTTCAAAGAAGACGTTAAAAAATATCGTCCAAAAGTTTACTATGAATATGACATCACGTTAGATATTATGAAAGTAACCCCAAAAGTTGCATCAGAATTTTTACAATCTGGTTGCATCATTCGTGATTATAATGATGATGCAAAGACTGCTCGTATTCTTGGTCCAAAAACTAGAGTTACTGAATTAGCAAGATTGTATTTTGATAAGAGCGATTTTGATCGTGAAAAGATTCAAAAGATTAAAGAATCTACACAAGAAACGAATCGTCTTCGTAAGTTCGCAGGTCTTCAACCATTAAAAGAATCATATGACTCTTATGAAGAAATTGAGCCTAAAGAAGTTACATTGGGCAGCAGCGTTCTAACTGAAAACGGCAATGAATTTAGCGATAGCGAAGAAGCAACATATTTTATTGAAACAATATTGAATGATATGTCCCACTTGATTGAAGATATGCGCGATATAAGGTTAGAAAATTGGCTGAACGCAAGTAAAGAAAATTTTGATGCTGATGAAGTAATTGCACAGTTCGAAATGGCATTAAGACATGCTGATAAAATGAGTACTGCGTATGATGAATTTTACAATGGATTTACTGAATTGGAATAATTAATGTTGTATCGCAAAAAGCCGAGGTTAACCTCGGCTTTTTTGTATAAATAGTTTAAATATTAAGATGATTAAATACCGGGTCATCTTTATTAATTGTGAACCGGCACAAGGAGTAACATAATGGCAGCAAATGATTACGTTATTGATTTTAGCGATGACAGTAAAAGTACTATCGTCATAGCACCAAAAGCATATAACGATACATTATCAATTCGTTTATTTGGTAAGGGTTTTGAGAATTACGGCGAACGTATACAAGAAAACATCTTACGTATCATGGAAAGCTTCGCTAATCCAACATCACCAACAAATCCAACTGAAGGGCAGGTTTGGTACAATAATACTGATAAAGTATTAAGTGTTTTTAATGGTTCAACTTGGGTTCCTATTAGTAAGCAAGTTATAGTGCAGGTATCACAACCTGCAGGCGTTTTAACTGCGGGTGATCTATGGTTTAACCCAACAACAAATGTTTTATCAGTATGGAATGGGATTCAATTTAAAGGATTCGCTTCTATCGATGATTATAATACTCACGTCACAAACACAAATCTTCACATCACTGCGCCAGAAAGAATTATTCTAGATAGGTTGACGGGTACTACTATTACAACGGCGCAACTACAAAAAATACAAACACTAACAAGTAATGCTCAAACACAACTAGATGCTAAATTTAATAAATCAGGTGGTGTTCTAACTGATTATGGATTTGTACATGCTGATCCTATATTAGATAATCATTTTGCTAATAAAGCATATGTTGATGATCAAATATATCAACTCGCAACATCATTGAATTTGGGTAACGTCGTATATCGCGATGTACAGATACACACAACGTATACCGCTCTCGGGCAATCAACATTCGTCTTACCGATTCAATCTGGCGAATTTAACTACGCCGATTTGAGCGATGTTCATTTAATAGTTTTTGTTCAAGGTAAAAAAGAAAGTCCAGCTACTTATACTTTCACTGATGACAGCGGCTCTGTTATGGTCGACTTTGGCGCATATACGTTCGCTGCGGATACCGAAGTTACTTTCTTTAGAACAAAGAAACGCCCTGTTGGTTACTCCGTTGCAAATAATGGTTCACTTGTAAACGTTTATGAGAATGAAACTACCATCAACTTAACATCTTCCGCAACGACATCAACGGTTATCGCAAAGCCAGTAGGCTCACCAAGTGCAGCGGGAAGTTATAGAACTATGGTTTGGGTTGATGGTGTTTTACAAGACCCAGGCACCGCGTGGACAGAAACTGCTACTGATATAACATTACTTCATGGTGCCTTCCCAGCTTATGAATATCCAACAGACCTTAGAGTTGAAATAGTCATATTTGAGTATGACGGGCCTGCATATATTAGTATTATTGAACGCGAAGCTGTTGTGACCGCTTCAAATACATCTATCATCAATTATGCAACACCATATGATTATAATCAAAATGATCCATTGAATCCTGCGAATGATGCCATCATGGTATTCATCACGGGAATTTTTCAAGGCGTTGATGCGTATACTCAAAATAATGGTACGTTCATAAAGTTAGCTGAACCACTATTCGCTGGTACTGCTGTAGCAACATATAAATTCAAAATAGTTAACGTTTAATTAGGAGACAAAAATGCATATTGTTATTTTAGATGAAAATGGTGAAGTGTTAACAGATGTAGATGGTAAGGAAGTTTGTTTTTACAATATAACACGCCCAAGTCAAATTTTTGAATCTTACGTTAAACCAAATTTCCCGGGTGCGGTATCATGGAAAGAAAAACTCACCAGTGAAACAAATGAAGACCGTAAAAAATTACTGCGTGAACGTCGTAATAAGCTTTTAAATAATTCCGACTGGACACAAATATCAGATTGTGGTTTAACCGAAGAACAAAAACAAGCATGGCGTGATTATCGTCAAGCACTGCGTGATCTACCTGAAACAGAATTTATTGGCCCAATTATATGGCCAACGGCTCCGAATGGTAGCATATAAGGAAAATTAAATAATGTCATTTGATATAAAATCAATAACATCAAAAGTTAGTAATAATGTTGGATCGGCGTTGAATTCTGATTTGCTAACAGGTGCTGTTGAAAATTTTGCTAAAGAAGGTTTAAATGCTATCTTTGACAATAAAAAGTTGGATTCGAGTTTACTAGAGAGCTTGGGCGCCCAAGCTCTCGGAAACGTTGATTTAGGCGCGCTATTTGGTGGTGAAGGTAGAAATGCTGGGTACATGCGTAATTATGCTAGTGATTTTATAGCATACGCCCCAAAACACAAATTTCTTTTCAAGGTTGAGTTTGGTTTTGACGATGTATTTTCACGCGCGCTGAACGTGAAAAAGGCCAATCAATTTCAATATTTGATCAAATCGATTGATCGTCCAAAGATTAATTTTGAATATGATGAAGCGAATATGTACAATTATAAAACAAAAATTCTTCGTCGTATGACATATGATTCAATCAATATGAGTTTTTATGATGATATAAAAAATACTGTTATTAATTTTATCGAAATGTATAGACAGTATATGTCACCAGGCGCTGATATTGGTAACCCTGACAATTCAACAATATTATCGCCATCACAAATGGAAGAGCTTGGTTTCACAATTGCAAAAAGAGATATTATTGTTGAAAATTATTCTGGTGAAATTACACGTACCTTTTCAACAGCATCAACTGGATATCAAAAAACATTAATAAAATATATCAGATTGCACCAAGTCTACGCGCATGGTTCCCGCGTAACCACATATACATTTTGGAATCCAAAGATCGAAAGCATAGAATTGGATTCTCTTGATTACGAGTCATCTGACGGTGCTATGGTTAACATGAGTTTCGCTTATGATCTATTAGATGTATCAGATAACCGTACGTTTAAAACCCCCGGTAGTGTGTTTGGGTATGATATGGTTGGTAATACTAATAACATTATTGCGCGCCGCGCATATAAGAACTCAGGTGATTCTGATGAGTTTGACATTGATTTATCAACAACCCCATCAACGGATGATGATAACAGCATAATGGGAATCATAGGGGGTGGTATAAAAAGAGCTATACCATCAGTGTTGTCAAATCAAGCTAATAAAGCTATACAGAAGATGATTTCTAAGAGTGGGATAAAATCTGATAAGATTAAAAACGCTATCGGTGGGAATGTTGGAACCACAGTTAGCGGTGGTATTAGAAAAGGTGTTGCTGATTTATTAGGTGTTAAGCGATGACTATTAAAAAGACAAAGCCTAAAGTTGCCAAGCCTAAAAAAGCTAAGGTGACCTCAGCAAAACAAGGAATATACACACCAAAATTTCCAGAAAAATACATTGGCGACGCTAATAATATTAAATATCGCAGCCGTTGGGAACTTCGCGCAATGTATTATTTTGATATGAATATTAATTTCTTAAAATGGGGTTCAGAAGAAATATCAATACCATATATAAAACCAACTGATAAAAAGGTTCATAAATATATTCCAGATTTTTATGTAGAATATATAAATTCAAAAGGTGAAGTTGTAAAAGAGTTGATCGAGGTAAAACCAAAAAAGGAAGTTAGACAAACTAAAAAATCCACAGAATATGATCTTTTATGTATTGCTGTGAATGAAGCCAAATGGTTGTCAGCCCGCCAATTTTGCGAAAACAATAATCTTGGATTTAGGATTTTGACAGAGGATCAACTCTTTAAATAAGAGGATTTTAATATGACAACAGATTTAAAAACTATGGGTCACCCATTAGATTCAGTATTTGACGTTGAAAAAAATGCAACGATATCAAATATACAAGGACGTGATATTGAACTATTTGATGAAAATGAGGATAGGAATAAAGACACTGAGATTGATGGCCAGCTTGATGAAGTATATGATATAGCTCTTCAAGCTTTTAATACTCAGAATGAATTAACTCAATCTATTGACCCTCGCTATTCAGCGCGTAACGCTGAAGTTGGCGCACAATATCTTAGAATCGCATTAGACGCCGCCGCGCAAAAATCAAATAAATTAATCAACAATAAAAAACTTCGCGGGTCAAAAGGTCAAAGTGACATAGAAAATAACGGTACGATAAATAATAACATTATCGTCGCTGATAGAAATCAAATACTTCAGATGTTAAATCAGGCTAATAATAAAAACGTAATAGACGTAGAGAATTAACATGCGATTTAAAGATTTTATTACTGAATCAGCAAATGATTCCGGCTTATTTAAAGCGGTGTTTGTACTTGGTATACCTTATGCAGGCAAATCTTACATTTCAAAAGAAATTAGTGGTAAGATAACCCCAAAAGTTGTTAACACAGATAAATCATATGAGTTTTTAATGAAAAAACACGGGTTTGATTTAAGTACCGCAGATAAAGAGAAAAAGCGCCCGATTGTCGACAAAGCAAAAATTATCACAAAAGAAATGTTAACTAATTACGTTAATGGTATGTTACCACTTATTGTCGATGGAACATCACTTGATATTGACAATGTGTTACAACGAATGGGTACGTTAAAAGCATTAGGATATGATGTATCCGCGGTTTTTATAAACGTTGAACTCGACACAGCATTAAAAAGAATTGAAAAACGCGATCGATTTGTTGATCCGGAGATTGTAAAGAAAGTTCATGAAAAAAATGAAGATAATAAAAATTATCTTATGAACGAAATTCAAACTTCTTTCGAAGTGGATAATAATGAAGGTATGTTAACCGACGAGATATTACATCAAGCTTATAAAAAATCCCAAAGTTTTTTCACCGGTGAATTAAAAAATCCTATTGGAAAACGTCGTTTAGAAGAATTAAAAACTAGTAATAAAAAATATTTAAGTGATATCATGTCATATGCAGATATTAAAAATCGTGTGGAAAGTTGGTACCGATAATGAAACTACAAAAAATATGTGAATACGAAAGAGACTATCACGCATTACAAAATGCAGCGCAACAAATATTTGAGAATTGTTCAGAGTTTTTAACAGCAATTGACTATAAAATAGAACACTATGTGCTGTGGCGAGGATTATCAAGTCGCAATGTCCCGGATATTTTTGAATTATTTCTGTTACAGGACCGTGAAAGGGCTCGCGATACACCTCGCGTTATTCACGATGAAGTCAACAACTGGTTCATCCAAGAATATGGTATACCCTACAGAACCGAGGCAATATTTTGCACTGGTAGCAAGAAAATGGCTTTAGAATATAGTAGGAGTGTAGGCGCAATAATACCCTATAACGGATATGAATTTATATACTCAAATACTATCAAAGATTTATATCACTCAATAGAATTCAATTCGCCATTATTATCAATGGTTAATAGTAAAGAATACACGTATCTAGAACTTAATCGCGAGGTAGACATACTATTACATTCAGGAGAATATTCCAATACTAATATTGTAGACGCCATACAGAGTGACGCTGAGATAATGTTACATTCTGATAAATATTACATCGTCAATCCAGATGTTTTATTAGACATTCGGCAGCTATTTGCGAGAATTAAAGAATGAAGCTTGAAAATTTATTAGAATCAAATCAGAAAACAAAAAAATCAAGAGCGATTGATTTAACTATGGACGAATTGATAAAACGTATTAAGAATGGATACCTTGAGAATTTCGTTGAAACTCTTAAACATGATGGTATTTTATTTCGTGGTGTATACGGTACATCAACACCATATCAATTTATAAGCCCTAGTTCACACTCCCGCCAATCTAAAGATGTGTCGAATCATTATACGTATATAACTGACATGTTAACCAGTTGGGATGGTTTACCTAGAAGAAGCTTATCGGTTGTTGCATCAACCAGCGATGCAACGGCAGGTGCATATGGTGATAACATATATATTGTTATTCCTAAAGATAAACATCCTATCGCGTATGGCGCGAGCTCAGATTTTTGGACTAATTTTAGATATATTAAATCACAACTTGGTTTTCGTAGTTTAGAAGAATTTGCATACTTAATGGATGATTTCACAGAATTATATTCTGAAAAATTTTTAAATAGGGATTTTCGTGTAGAAACACATGAAGATTACTACGATGATCTTAACTTATTACGTGAAAAAATATTATCTTTTGCAAAAGATAATAAAATAGATTTACAAAAATTTAAAGATAAAAAGTGGTTAAAAAATAACGATATATACGTTTTTGATTCTTCAAAATTTATGAATAAATTGATAGGCGCAAAATTTGATTTTTGGGGTGTTTTTAGTGATTTATTTGATCCAATAAAAAATAAAATAGAAAAAACATACTCTATTATTACATTGTCGACAATGGAAAAATACGATATTGAGTGTTGGACTGATAGCGATTGCATATTAATACACGAAAAATCTTTACAGACTGTTAAAGAAGATAAACGAATACAACGTTTGATAGATGAATATTATGAAGAATGACGGAATACATTTCAAAATAACTGAGTTACAAAACAAAACATTTCAAGTTGATGTACTTCAAGATAGTCCACTTAGTGGAAGCATCGAAATTGGATATATGCTATTGAGTGAAAATGCTTTTTATCCGGAATATTTAATGGTTACCGATGTTGAAATAGATAGTGATTATCAAAAAATTGGAATGGTTTCAAGACGTATCGGCTTACGTACATACGAATACGCATTGAAAGAAGCCCAACGATTAGGGTACAAAGGTCTTATGTCTCGTGAATCAAATCAAAATACATTATCGCACTCATTATGGGTTAAATATAAAACACACCAAATCGATGAATTTTATTTTATGGAAAAATTAATTGTTGAAAATAAATTATCGTTCAAATCCTTTTTGAACGAATCACGATACGATAAACACACACGTTCAAAGAACATACTATTTAACGATATTGATTTTTCCGAATATTCAGATGCTTTGAAATATTTAGTGGAAAATCCACCCAAACTGTTTAGAGGTAGTTACGAATATTCTACACAAATATCAGAGACAAAACCATCTCAACACACTAGAAGATCTGCGAACACGGCAAACTATTATACCGTTTATATTGATTCTGCAATCGAGTGGCAAGATTATCCATCGCGAGCAAAAAGCATTATTTGTTCTAATTCAGCCAAAGGCGCAGATACGTATGGTTTCACGCGCGTGGTGATACCAAAAAATTCCGCAGTGTTTGGGGTTTGCCCGAAGTTTGATTTTTGGTTCTCCTTTAGCGAAACATTCGGATTATTTACTAACTCTGATTCGAGTATTCCAACCATTGATAGTTTTACAGATCACCTATATGCTTTTATTGATTTTATGGTTGGCTCTGCTGAAGCAGGTGTTTCTGATAAATCGTACTCAGCGATGGTCAAGACTTTTTCACTAGTTGACGCAGCCATTGACAGAATGATGTATGATTTAGGTACTAATGATTATAAGATATTCTTCGACACTTATGCTGATAACACAACGGAACGGAACGCGTCCCGCAGCCTTTATTAACTTTATGAAAAACACATATAATGAAAAAACCAGATTAATGGATATAATGAAAATTATATTTGACCCATCTCGCACCGGTTTTAAGAGTGTCGCATCTTATGATAAATTGCCAAGTGGTGGTATGCATGAAGTATGGACCGATTCAGACTCACTATTAATAGCTGAAAATTATTATGATGAATTCATCAAGCGTGTAAAAAATGAAATTAATTAATTTGCTAGAATCTGAAGAAGATAATTTAGTTATTCAGTTAATAAAACGAGATTGCACTTATCTATTACCTCAGATAGAATATGGGTTTTTATATCGTGGAATGAAATTACGCCCTGGCGAAAAATTTGTACGTAAAAAAGTTCATAAGCAACGACCACCAAAAGACACTCGTCATTCAGATCACACCGTCATTGATAATTATTTCAAAGAAACTTTTGGTGTTGGATATCGTAGTGAAGCATTATTTTGTACCGGTTCATATATGCAGGCGGAGGATTATGTAGATTTAACAACTGGTGAAACCCCGTCCTTTGTTTTCCCAATAGGAAAATTCACCGCGCTATACTCGGAAAAATATGAAGATATGAACACCTCTATTTACGATAATTATTTTGGGTATGATTTTGGCGGTGACGAAGCTCGTAATAAAGAGATGGTTGAATTTATAAAACGCGGCGAGTATATTGAAACGTCTGATATATCTGAAGCTATAAAGGATGGAGGGGAAATAATGGTTGCATGCGATTATTACTACGCGTTATCAGCAAAATATTATGGCTCGCATGAAGCAACGTATGAGTGGTTGAAGAGAAAGCTTTTAGAGTGATCAATATTTATACATTTTAATAATTTATACCAAAATTCATAACACCTCTATTTTTAATATCATAAATATATTAAAAATATAGAGGTGTTTTAGAGTATGAAAAATGAAATGTATAAAAAACCAAATATGGAGTGCGAATACACTGCTGAAATGCTAGTGGAGTTACAGCGCTGCGCCGAAGACCCAATCTATTTTATTCAAAATTATGTAAAAATCCAGTCACAGCGAGATGGTGCTGTTTTATTCAAGCCCTTCCCGTATCAGATAAAAATGCTACGTTTGTTTAAAGAGAATAGATTCTCCATGGTTCGTTGTGGTCGACAAATGCGGAAAATGTTTTTCTGATAATACTTATATAAATACTATTAGTAAATCAAAGAATATTTTTAAAAAATTTATTCTTTATGCATTAGATAGGAATTTATATGGGAAATTATACACCAGCAAAAAAGATAATTAAGGCATGTTTACATTGTAATGTTGAAACATTAATGGACCCAAGATCAAAGATGTGTTCATCTGAATGTAAAAGAGAATTTAATATTAAAGAGAATATTATTAGATCTATTGAAAAATATAAAGATGATGATTCTATACCCACCTGTAAAATCTGCGGATTTAAAGCTGAATCGCTACAAATGCATATTCAAAGTATACATAAAATGAAAGTTAGTGATTATCAGAAAAAGTTTAATTGTGGAGCAGAGGCAACAGTATGCTCTAGATTGCGAACTGTATTTTCTGAAAATGTGAAAGGTGAAAAAAATGTTTGGTTTAATCATGGTGGAACATTATCTCCATTCTCAAAAAAATCAAAACAGTATAGTCATATGACAGATGAAGAACTTGATATTCAATTAAAGAAAATGTATTCTTTGATATCAGAAACTATGAAAGGGAATGATAATGCTAATAATACTCGAATTGAATATTATCTTAATCAGGGTATGAATGAAGAAGAAGCTGGAGTTGCTCTTAAGAAAAGACAGACTACCTTCTCATTAGAAAAGTGTATTAGTAAATATGGTGAAGTTGAAGGCAAAAGAAAATGGCTTGAAAGACAAGAAAAGTGGCAGAATACATTAACTAGTAAATCACAGGAAGAGATCGCTGATATTAATAGAAGAAAACTACAATTTAATGGATATTCGCAAATGTCACAGCGATTATTTGCTTCTCTTAATATTAGAGAAGCAAGATATGCCATGAATGGTCGGAGAATATCGTATAAAATTATCAAATGGAAAACACGCATCATTTGATTTCCTACTTGGGGATAAGGTGATCGAGTTTAACGGTGATAAATGGCACGCAAACCCAAAACTCTTTAACGAAGATGACTATATCAATATTAATACTGCGATAAAAAATATTCCGGCAAAAGAAATATGGGAAAAAGATAGAATTAGACATGAACTTGTTAAAGAACAGGGTTATGAAGTTTTGACAATATGGGAAAAAGAATATAACGAAAATCCAGAAGAGGTTAAACAGAGATGTTTACGATTTTTAAAAGAATAAAACAATCATTAGTTGCTTGGGCTTCTAATGAACAAACAATCACAATAAAAGAACTTGTTGAAAAACACCAGCTTACTGATTGTGACATTCCAGATCATAATGGAAATACGAAATTCATCGGGGTTAATACTAATATTGGGTGCATGGTTGAGACACCTTCCGGTTGGTCACCCATTAATCGCCTGCTAAAAACAATACCATATGAAGAATATACGTTGACATTAGAAGATGGCAAATCATTAATTTGTGCTGATGAACATATTGTTATTAATCATAGTGATAATGAAGTTCATGTAAAAGATTTAAAATGTGGTGAATTAGTCAAGACGATTGATGGTACCTCAAAAGTTATTAGTGTTATTAAATCTAATACATTTCAAAACATGTATGATCTAGAACTTGATGATGATCATCACGTGTTTTATACAAATGGAATACTCTCTCATAATACTACCGTTATTGCCGCGTATCTATTATGGTATGCATGCTTCAAAGATGATAAAAACGTGCTTGTCGCGTCAAATAAAAATACAAACGCTATGGATATTATGTCTCGCATAATTTACGCGTATGAAGAATTACCTGATTGGTTAAAACCTGGAGCAAAATACGCAACAAAACATAGCTTAGAATTCGATAATGGTTCAGCTATTAGATCACAAGCAACCACCGCATCAACTGGACGTGGTAGCGCGGTAAGTCTATTAATGTTGGACGAATTAGGATTCGTTCCACGTCGTATTCAAGATGAAATGTGGACCTCGGTCGCCCCAACATTATCTAATGGTGGATCGTGTATCATATCATCAACGCCTAACGGTGATCAAGATTTATTCGCAAAATTGTGGAGAGTATCAGAGTTAGAATTAGAAACTGATGATCTAGCTTTTAAAAATCTTTTCGTTGAATGGCACGAACACCCAGACAGAGATGAAACATTTAGAAGAAGCATGATTGCAAAAATTGGTGAATTAAAGTTTCGCCAGGAATATGCTTGTGTAAGTGGTGATACTTTTATAAATATAGAGTATGATGGAAAACCGCAAAAAATCACTATAGGGGATTTATATGAGTTACTTTACAATCAGGAATAAAGCAAAATTTACCATATCATATATAGATGACATTGAGTACTGTATTACTAATGGCCAATTTACAAAGCATCTTTCAAGAAATGATATAGGACTTGATGAGTATGTTAAAAAATATATTCTGAATAACGTTGATATCACATGCCCAATATGTAATATTAGAAATAAAAAGATAGATAAACCAACATGGAATTTTTTCGATTATTGTAAAACTAGAGAATGTGGTTCTATCGTTTTATCTAATAAGATTAAAAGCGACCCTGAAATATATGAAAAATACAAAAAGAATGTGACAAAAATATTTGCTGACAAAGACAGTGATATTTTCAAAAAATGGAAAATATCAAATCGAAATGCAAATATGAAAAAGGATGAGAATGGGTTGAGCCGGATATGAAAAAACTGCAATCCGGAAGAAGAAAAAAATGTTTAGAAAAATATGGAGATGAGTTTTATAATAACTCTAAACAAATCAGCGAAACAAAACTAAATCATAGCGATGAAAGAAAAATAGATATAAGAGAAAAAGTAAAAGCGACAATGCTAGAGCGATATGGTGTTGATAATGCTGCTTCACTCCCTAGACCATTAGATTATTTTATGTATGACAAGGATAGTGAAAAATATAAAAACTGGTGTATTAACGTTCAAAATGGATATAAAAGATTTTTGAATGATGAAGCAAGACGAAAAGAAAGTTTTGATAATAGAAAAATTAGAAATCAAGAAAAATATGGTGTTGATTGGCCAATAATGCTGTTTAATAATCTATCAGATAAATCATATTCTAAGATTTCGCAAGAGTTATTTTTAGGTATTATAGAGAAAAATGCACTCGATGATACGTGCTTATTTGGGGAAAATGAAATCAGATTAGGGCAGTATCGATATGATTTCGCATATAAGAATAAGATAATAGAATTTAATGGGTCATATTGGCATGCGAATCCACAAAAATATAAATCATCTGATATTATAAAATATCCAAAGGGTAAAACATTAACAGCTAAAGAAATATGGGATAGAGATTCAATAAAACAAAAATACGCAATTGAGCAGGGCTATGAATTATTAATCATATGGGAACATGATTATAAGAAAGATAAACAAAAAATTTTACAGGAGTGTTGTGAGTGGATATCAAAAAGTTAAAAGTTTTAACACCCGATGGGTATAAGCCTTTTGACGGTATAAGAAAACAGCAAAAGGATGAATACCTATTACTTAATTTATGTGGAAATATTCTTAAATGTTCCACTGACCACCTAATAAAAACATCGATAGGATTTGTTGAAGCAAAAAAAATAAATCATAAACATCGAATCAAAATAGCAAATAGCTTTTGTAAACTAACAAATATAAAATTGATTAAAGAGTCTATTGCTGTTTTTGATTTGTTAGAAGTTGGTGATACACACGAGTATTTTACAAATGGGATAGTAAGTCATAATTGTGAATTCCTATCGTCAGATTCACTATTGTTTAATTCAATTTTACTGCAAGCTATGCGCAGCGAAAATCCAATAGCTGAAGAATTAGGATTTAAGTTTTGGCGTGAATTTAAAACTAATACCACATATCTAGTTGGTGCTGATATTGGAACCGGTTCTGAACTAGACTTTTCAGTAATTAACGTTGTTGATTTAGAAACTATGGAGCAGGTCGCTGAATTCCGTAGTAATACTATCAACACCAACCAGCTGTATTCAGCTATTAAGTGGATCATGAATAAGATTATAAATGATACACGTGAAAATATTGGGAAAATCCCTGATATATATTGGAGCTTTGAAAATAACGGTGTTGGACAGGCAATAAGCGCATTATTCTATAATGATGAAAAAGCTCCTGAAGCGATTCTTTTATCAACTAACGATAAAAAACCAGGTTTTGTCACAACAGGAAAAAATAAAATTGTTTCATGCATGCAATTCAAAAAGGCGGTAGAAGGTAAAGTTAAACCCTTAAAAATAAAATCAAAATTTTTGATAGAAGAAATGAAAAATTTTGTTGGGAATAAAACCAGTTACGCCGCCAAGGAAGGGGCAACAGACGATAGTATAGCTTCAATGCTAGTTATTATGCAAATGCTAAATAAAGCCGCTGAGTTTAACGATTCGGCTCATAGCATGGTATATGATTATAGCGATACTATTGAAAATGCATTTGAAGACGATATCTCAGATACGGATGTTCCGGCCTTTGTTTTCTAAAATCTAAAGGTATTACTCATTATAGAAAATCATATTTGTTCTCATGTTAATATATACACATGATTAAATAAAGGATTTTCTATAATGAGTAACACACTACTCCATACATTTGACAGCGTTTTTAAAGCACTCGAAAATCATCCCTATTTTGTTGCGATGAAAAACGTTAAGGAAGATTCCAGCTGGCACCGCGAATCGTCTGTTTACGTGCATACTCAAATGGTTATTGACCAGTTCAAAAAGGCAATTGAGTTTAAAACTTACACGAATCATTCAGAGTTTATGGAAGATTTGTGCGTATTTTTTGGTCTATTGTTCCATGATGTTGGTAAACCTGTAGCACGTGATATTCCTGATAACAAGAAGACTCGTGACGATGGTACAGTTTATTACAGGTTTACCGGTCATGAAAAGATTTCTACACGCATGTGGGAAGATTTCGCAGTGCGTAATATGCCAATGCTTGCTGAAATGGGTCTTACTCCTTGGGAAATATTCTATAAGATTTCATGGATGATTGAAAATCACCTACCGTATGGACTTAAGGACCCGAAAAAAATCCAGGCTTTAAAAGATACCATTGGTTCTACGTTTGTTAATGAAGAATCTTTTTACGCAGCAATTCGTTCAGACGCATATGGGCGTATTTCAGATGACCACGATGTGAAGAAGGCTGATACCAACAAGTGGATCGCTGAAATGAAAGCCATTCCATTTTCTGAGCTACCAGAAATCACACCTGAAGATAAGAAGGTTTTTATTCTTGTTGGCGCAAGTGGATCAGGCAAGAGCACCTTCTCTAAGCTATACCAAGAGAAGAACCCAGATGTGGAATATTACTCCTGGGATGCGCTTCGTCTTAAATATTATTTTGACAACACCGAAGATTTGGCACATCCCGGCGACAGCATTAATATCTATAATGATGCTTACAAATATTGCACGGATAACGAATCAGCGTTTAAGGCATATCGTCAAAAAGCGTTTATAGAACTTCTTAAGGGTGGTAATGATATTATCGTTGATAACGTAAATGCTTCAAAGAAAACACGTGCCTTCTTTGTTTCAGAAGCTAAGAATAAGGGATATCGCGTTATTGCGGTAACCTTTCCGATTGATAAAGAAACTCTTATTGAACGTGCTAATTCACGCTCTGATAAGAGAATCGGCGTCGGTCCTGTTCTTTCTCATTATGATGCAATTAGCATCCCATCGGCAGGTGGCGAAGTAGATCACGTTGAAGTGATGTTCATCCCAAACCGCTAATCAAATAATAGGGATTACGAATTATCGTAATCCCTGTTACAAAAAATAACAAAAAGTCTCAAGTTTTTATTGATAATTATTATAAATAATTATGTTAGAATATTCTAACATTAACTTTAAGACACTTTAAACATAACTTTATATTACTTTAGGAGAATACTTTATGTCACACAAAAGTTTAGAAGAACTCAAGAAAGCCTTTTTACAACCAAAGAATGAAGGTCGGTGAAAATACCAACTCCCGTTGGAAACGTTTTTACCCATTCTATAAGATGAACGTTGGCGAAACCGCCGTTGTTCGTTTCCTCCCAGACGCCGATACAGAAAATGAATTCGGTTTCATTCGTGAAAATCTAACACACACTTTAATTGTTAACGGCAAAAAGCGCGTTGTGCCATGTCTTAAGATGTATGGCGAATCATGCCCTTGCTGTGAAAAATCTGCAGCTTATTACGCGCAGAACGATAAAGAAACTGGTCTTAAGTATTACAGAAAGAAGAGCTACCTTGCTTCTGTACTTGTAATGGACAGCCCATTTGAAATTGAAGACCCACATGAGGTTAAGATCATTGACCTTGGTCCTAAGTTATACAAGATCATTACCGCTGCATTCGCTTCTGGTGACCTAGACGATGTGCCATATTCCTTTGATGGTGGCTACAACTTCCGTTTAACAAAGTCACAACAGGGTGAATACGCAAACTATGATCTATCCAAGTTTGCACCGAAGCAAACAGCTCTTGACCAGGACACCATTGATTCATTAGAACTCGTAAATATCAGCGAATTCCTTCAGCCACGTATTACACGCGAAGCAATGGAAGCTCTATTACTCGCTGATGAAACAGGTTCAGCACTTGATGAAGGTGATTCATCAACTAGCAGTATCACAGGTTCTGTTGCTAAGTACATCTCAGAAAGCAATGAAACTGTTAAGCCTGCAACAGAAGCTCCAACTTCAACTCCTGCATCAGCTGGATCAGAAAGCGATAAGCTAAAGGACATCCTTAGCAAGATTCGCGGTGGTACAGCCTGATATTAAATTAGAGAGAGACTGATATTATCAGTCTCTCTATTTTTTACACTTTAAAAAGATAGGAGAAAATTATGGCTCGGCATTTCAATGAAGATGTTAGAAGCATTCAAAAAAGATATAAAAAAGTATGAAAAAGTTTCCGTTGGCTTTTCCCCACCTGGTCACTGGTATCATACTGGTAATTTTGCGTTAAATAAAATCATCTCTGGCACATTCTCCCGTGGCATTCCTGAACGTCGTATCACTGTTTTGGCGGGCGAATCAGGCGCGGGTAAGAGTTTCTTAGCGGGTAATCTTGTTAAAAACGCTCAAGCTGATGGGGCATTCATAGTCTATTTAGATTCTGAAAACGCGGTAGATAAATCGTTCTTATCAAAAATTGGCGCAGATTGTAGCGAAGAAAAGTTACTCTATTTACAAGTCGTAACCATTGACGACGTAACCAGCATCATGTCAGACTTCTTTAACCATTATAATAAAGAATATGGCGTTGATAATATTGATGCCCCGAAGGTTGTTATTGTTCTCGATTCTATTGACATGTTGTTAACAGAAAAAGAAAATGAGGATTTTGAAAAGGGCGATCGTAAGGGTGACATGGGTCAAAGAACTAAGCAGTTGAAACATACACTACGTACTATTGTTTCACGTCTCTCTAGAACGAACATCGCATTCCTAGCAACACACCAGGTTTATGCTAACCAAGATTTGCTGAACGGTCAAGGAAAGTGGATCGTAAATAACTCAGTCCGTTATTCAGCATCACAGATTATTCTTGTTTCAAAGCTAAAATTGAAAGAAGGTACTGAAGTTGCTGGTATTAGAATGAAATGTGAAACGTATAAATCCCGCTTTGCAAAGCTAGGCAGCACTATCGAGATCGAAGTTCCATACGCTAAAGGTATGAACCCGTACTCTGGTTTGTTAGAGATGTTGGTTGAGAAGGGTGTTGTTAAACAGGGCGGTGCCTGGTATACATTTGTTGATACCGAGACGGGTGAAGAGATTAAGTTCCAGAAAAAGAATCTTGATATTGAACTTGTTTCAAAATTCTTTACTCACCCAATCATCATAAATGAAGAACGAGAAATCGGCGAAATTATTGATAATGACGACGTTGAAATAAACAACGAAATAGCTGAACTTGAAGACTATACGGTGGATGCTTAAGCATCCACTGTTTTCTTAGGGAGATTACATGGCGACTAAGTTAGGCCACTTATCAAACAACCCACAATTATTAATTGCTGAATTAGAGAAATATGAAAATTTTTTAGCGGAAAATGGTGATATTTTTTCGCTAGATGGTAAAAAACTCGAACAGTTGTGCAAACAGCATCCGCAACATGTTTCAACGTTTAGAATAAAAAATTATGAATTGAAATGCATCGAAGATTTGTTTCAATCTAAGCTAGATAAAATATATTCTGATTGTTGGAAAAAATTAAACGAAAATAATAAAAAAATTCTAACACAAAAAGATATTCACGTGTATATACAATCTGACCCTGATTATCGTCAAACCTATGAATTAGTTCTAGAGATTACATATATACGTAAGAAATATGAAGCTACGGTTGACGCTCTTGACGCGTTAGGATATTCATTAAACAATATCACAAAAATCAGAGTAGCTCAAATAGAGGATGTTATAATATGATAGAAAAAATAAAAATATATCTGTTACAGATAAAGATTGTCAAAACTGTTTTACGACGTTTCGTTGATTGGAAATGGAAGCGTTTTATTGATAATTTTTTATCCGACGTTCCAGAGCATAAGAAAAAAATAATACAGACGTTGATTGAAAATCAAAAACATTACATAACAGCTGGTGATTTACATGAAAACCAACATCGTAATTTTTTATCACCGAAACAACAATATTCGATAATTAAAAAGATTTATAATGATACGCTCTTACATGATTTGATTGGTATCCAATGCATGACGGCCCCAGTAGGTTTAATATACAATATTCAAACTACACGTAAGTCAACAGATGCAGCAATACCTGAAATATCAATAGAGCTTCTACCATTTACAACCGAAGCGAAGTCAAGAAAATTAAAACTTGAATTATCATTAGAATTATTACAAGACGCTCAGGCACGAAACGGCCGTATGAGTGAGGATGAAGTATGTGATCTAATCGCTGATAATATTAGGGCTGAGATAGAATCAGAGTGTATTAGTAAATTATTTGATATTGCCGCCCCCGCCCCAGAAAATGCTTTAACAACAGTGCATGACATTATGAAATTGTCAAATGACATTGCGAGAGACTCCCGCCGCGGTGTTGGTAATTACATTATCTGTCCAAATGAAAAACTGGCTAAAGATATTTGCAATTTGAATGGTTTCACACCCGCGCCATTGCTTAATAGAAATTGTGCGGTGATTCAATACGTTGGAACAATAGGACACTTACGTGTTTATACCACATCGGAACACTATTCTGATTCAGCGCTGCTTGGATACACATCAATGGCAAAAGACGCAAGAATTAATAATGTTGATACGCCATATGTGTTTGCGCCATATGTTTCATTTAAGGTTTTGAATGTCGTTGCGAACGCAAAAACATGGCAACCAACTTATAATTTTATGACACGTTACGGCGAATTTGTTTCTGACAAATCTCAACAATATTTGAAGAAGTTTAATTTTAATGACAAAAATATGTAAGATTATATTGAAAGATGAGGTATGGTGTAATCTCGTCGGACTATCTCCATCCGAAATTCAACTTCTATGGAATAAATTTGGTATACTCGTAGAAGGCGCTTATCACATCCCAGCAGTTCGTCTTGGTCGCTGGGATGGTAAGATTCGTTTCTTTGAAAAAACAGGTAAGACATATATTAGACTTTTACCTGAAGTAATACCATATCTTATTGAATTTGGTTATGACGTTGACATCGACGATCAGCGTAGCGCGCAAAGAAAATTTCCTAAAAAGCGCGCAACGCATGATCAATTCAAACATATAATTGCATACGGTGGATTACCTGCTGAGCTCAGACCCTACCAGGTTGAGATAGTTAACACATTAATTGAATCGAGAGATGGTATCGCTTTAGCTGCTACAGGCGCGGGAAAAACCAGCATGTGTGCCTCAATCTGCGACATCTTCCGGCGAAGATAACATGCGTGTTATGATTGTTGTTCCTTCAGCTGATTTGGTTGAACAGACCTATGACGCCCTTATTATGTTTGGTATATCAGCGGGTAGATATAGTGGTGATGTAAAAGAACTTGACGCAACACACACAGTTGCAACTTGGCAATCACTCCAAAATCACCCAGAGATTTTAATAGATCAAGATTATAGTTGCATAATTATTGATGAAGCACACGGCGCCCGCCGGCAATGTTATTCAAAAGCTTCTAGTTGATTATGGTAAAAATATCCATTTTCGCTTTGGCTTAACAGGAACATTACCAAAAGCTGAGGCGGAATGTTATTCAATAAAAACCGTACTGGGTGATGTTGTCGCAAGAGTTACCGCTCGCTGGCTTATTGATAATGGCTATTTGGCTGAATTAGAGATAGAACCGATAGTTATTAAAGATAATACTGATGATCTTCCTGATTATCAATCTGAGAAAGGCTGGTTATCGAGTAATAAAGATCGTATTAATTGCATAGCGAAAACAATTATTGAAGATGCCAAAAAATATGGGAATACTTTGGTTCTTGTTGACAGTTTAAAATTTGGTCGAGCTCTCGAAAAGGCCATACCAAATTCGATATTTATGTACGGTGACACCGCTAAATCTGATCGAAAAGAAAAGTATGCTGAATTTGCTGACAGAAATGATCTGATCGTTATCTGCAATTCACAAATTGCTTCGACTGGTATATCTATTGACAGAATCTTTCATTTATGTCTGATTGATATTGGAAAGAGTTTTATCAAAGCTATTCAATCAGTTGGCCGCGGATTGAGAAAATCTAAAGATAAGTGGAAAGTGTATGTTAAAGACTACTCATCTAGTTTAAAATATTCAACTAAGCATAAAAAAGATCGAATCAAATGGTATAAAGAAGCTGAATATGATTTGATAAAAGAACGCAAAATATATTATTGAGAATTAATTATTAATTAATAATTACTAAGGAGAAATGTCAGCATTGATTTCTGCATATGTTCTACGTTTAAAATTTATGCGCCCCGGAACCCAGCCTTGATCAAGATAGCTTTCAACATTATCTTGATCAACTCTTTTCATAATTTCTCCATTGTTGATCCATTTAGTATTTATGCTATTAACCGCGTTTAAACTAAGTTTTAATTTTGTTTCGGCCGAGTGTTTAAATTTTTCAGGATTTTCTTTTCTGTAAATTTTCATTTTCTCTTTAATAACCGGATCATTATGTACGCGTCGTAGATTATCTCCTAGCTTTTGACGGTGTTCTTCAGATTTAGTTTTACCCTTATGAGTATCTGAGATTTTCTTTCTTACTGTTTCATCTTGTAAAGCAATGGTGACACCTTCAGAAATACTCTGTTTATGAGCTTCAGATAATGGTTTGCGTTTTTTATTCCCGGCCACACCTCCATGGCCACCAGGGGCCATGTTTGTTAATACCCCTCTTTTTATTTTCGGAATGTCAACAATAGTTCCCAAATCTAAAATAAGATTTTTTTCTAGTGTAATTGCTTCATCTCTATTTAAATTATCAGATATTTTGATTATAATAGGTGATAGGCCTTCATTTAAGATTTTACGAATCTTATTGAGTTTAAGATTATTTTTTGTAGTTTTTATTGCATCTCTCAAATGATCATTCATTCTATTATTTGAGCCAAAGCCAATATACATCGGTTGAAATTCAAACATAAAACCACATGAACTTTTCATATATCCTATCCTAGGATCGAGATAGGCATATACATAATATTTTTCCATATAATTTAATTCCTAGTTAAATTATTATTTATAAGAGTGAAATAAAAATGATACTTCTAACTGATTATTCACGAGCTTATATGCTCGATAACATCTACCGGTCCAGTAATACCAAAACATTTTTGGATTTTTTCTGCGCCCATGATGGATTTTACAATCGCTAATATTCTTTACCTTGAAGAAATATCAGGTCCGGTCTTTGACCTAGAGATTGATGGGACATTAATTAGTGTCCCATCAAGTTGGAATATTATGGTTACTGACGATGAAGAATGCTCCATTGATACGGTGCCAATAAACATTTGTTCACGAAATGACTACAACGCTTTGCTAATGAGTGATACTATTAGCAAACCTGCTGCGGCAAAAATTAGAGTTGTCGATTTTCATGAACACAAAACACTAGTATATCCGATGCTTGATAAAGGATGTATGTTGTGTACCCCCATAAAAAAACAAGTGTACAAGAAAAATGATGCATATTTCTGTGCGATCATTGGACCAGCCGATGTATCATCAAAATATTTTAATGACAGCATGGTTGGCGATATTTTTTACTAAACGTTACAGTAACGACGTAAAGCCCATAATAAATAATCAGCAATTAAGAAATGGAGATTATTTATTATGGCTTATACAGAAGCATTTGAAAAAGCATTCGCCCTTGGTATGCAGTTTGAAGTTGGCCCGTGGTTCAATCCTGAAGACCTAGAAGTAAAAAAGGGTTTATGCTCATCAAAGGATCAAAAAAGAAAAACAGGTTACATTGATCATCCGAAAGACCCGGGTGGCGAAACAAAATTTGGTGTCGCTAAAAATTTCAATACTGATTTGAACATTAAAACCTTAACATTAGATCAAGCAAAGAAAATATATTTTGACCGTTATTGGAAAATATGTAACGCAGATAAACTTCCTCACCCATTAGCTGGTTTATTTTTTGACGCCGTTATAAATTGCGGTAGTAGTGCCGCCACAAAATTTCTTCAGCGCGCATTAAAAATAAAGGATGACGGTTCTTTTGGTCCTGGCACGCTCAACGCTGTTAAAAACGCTAAAGATATAAACTTATTGTGTGAAGAGTTATTAAATCAACGTAAAAAATATTATAATACTCTTCTATTGAAAAATCCAATCCGTAATCGTGCTTTTATAAAAGGTTGGAACGCCCGCATTGATACCCTTCGTGTTTGGTTAAAAAATAATATATAATTAGGAAAACAAAAGTAGTATGAAAACCATTCAAATAGTAAAGAGAGATGGTTCTCTCGAGCCATTAGACGTAAATAAGATTCACAAAAAACTTGAGCGAGCTTTCGATGGGCTCACTCGGAGTTTCAGTTTCAGATGTAGAAATTAATTCTAATCTACAGTTCTATGATAAAATGAAATCTGCTGATATTGATAAAGTTTTGATTCGATCTGCTGTTGATTTGATGTCAATTGAAACGCCAAATTATCAATATGGCGCAGCGAGATTGATAGCTGAAAATTTACGTAAAGAAGTTTTTGGGCAGTTCGATCCAATCCCATTAAAAGATCATGTGAAGAAAGTAACTAAATTAGGTTTCTATCACAAGGATATTCTAGATAACTATACTGACGAAGAGTTAGATATCATCGATTTGTTTATTGACCACAGACGCGATTTCGATTTCACGTACGTTGGTATTGAACAATGTTCTAGTAAATATCTAATTAAAAATCGTATCACTGGTAAAATACTCGAAACCCCGCAAATAGCATACGCGTTAATTGCTGCAACAGCTTTTATTAACTATCCAAAAAATACGCGTATGAAATATGTTAAAGAATTTTATGACGCCATATCACTTCACTACATAAGTCTTCCAACTCCTATTATGGCTGGCTTACGTTCAATGGTAAAGCAATATTCATCCTGCGTGTTGATTAACATGGATGACAGTTTACCATCAATCACTGAATCTATAACATCTATTATAAAATATATTGCACAAAAAGCGGGCATTGGTGTTAACGCGGGTGCGTTACGTGCTGAAGGATCACCTATTAGAGGTGGCGATGCATATCACACCGGTGTTGTTCCATTTTATCGTCTAATTCAGAGCGCAGTGAAATCTTGTTCACAGGGCGGCGTTCGCGGCGGGTCGGCTACGTTGTTCTATCCTATGTGGCACTTAGAATTTGATGATATGATAGTTCTTAAGAACAATAAGGGAACAGAATTCAATCGCGTTCGCCAGCTAGATTATTCTGTACAGATCAACGGATTCCTTTTAAAGCGTTTGGTTAACAATGAAAATATAACTTTCTTTTCACCGTCCGACGTACCAGGATTATATGATGCGTTTTTCAGAGATCAGGCTGAGTTTGCTCGTTTATATGAAAAATATGAAAAAGATAGTAGTATAAGAAAAAAGTCGAGACCTGCGCTAGAAGTTTTTAGTGAACTTGTTACTGAGCGAACTGAAACAGGTCGTATCTATATAATGTTTGTTGATAATGTGAACATACAATCATTTATGAATGAGAAAACGCATCCAGTACAAATGTCAAATCTTTGCACTGAAATCGTTTTGTACAATACCCCGTTACGTGGCCTTCCAACCGACGAGATTGCATTATGTACTCTGAGTAACATTAATCTAGGTAAGATCACTGATACTTCCACCCCAGCTCTATATAAGTTTATGAAGAAATACGGTGGTCTAGCAACTCGAGCTCTTGACGCAATATTAGAATATCAAGAATACCCGGTGTACGCCGCCGAATATTCAAATAAAAAACGCCGCCCACTTGGAATTGGTGTAATCAATTACGCTTATTATTTGGCTAAAAATGGGTGCAAATTCTCTGATGGCTCCGGTTTGGAATTAACCGATAGAACTTTTGAAGCTTTTCAGTATGCGTTGATTGAAACTTCTGTTGAACTTGCCAAAGAATTTGGTGAGTGTGAATTCTTCAGTGATACGAAATACGCCCAGGGGATAATGCCAGTTGATCGTTATAAGAAAACTGTTGATGAATTAGTTCCACCCGTTCAACGTCTAGATTGGGATAAACTTCGTGAAGATGTAATTACACATGGAATGCGTAATAGCTGTATTTCTGCAATTCCCCCAGCCGAATGCCAAAAATGGGATAATACTATTCTGTTGAGAGATGGATCGACAATTAATTTACATGAAATATGTGAAATGAATGGTCTCAATTGGCAGTATATCGAAGAATTAGGTATTCCGACTCGTTTGCCGCTCATGAAACCACTTGAGTTGCCCGATGACAATAGAGCATATGAAATATACTACAACGGTTATAGCGAATTAGTCAAACTTACATTTGAAGACGGTTCGGTGTATAGCTTTACACCAAATCACAGATTACTTGTTAATCGTGACGGAGAAGAGGTTTGGGTTTATGTTCGTGATTTACGAGCTGACGACTATGTAATAAAACGTTAAAAAGTGACTTGCAATACCACGGAAAGAAAATGTATCAAAAAATTATAGGTCACATACGACCTTAAATGAATTATATAGGAAATTTTATGAAAATAAAAAAAATTGAGTTTGGTGGATTTGATCATACTTGGGATATCACCACTGATACTGAGACATATCAATTAAGCAATGGTTGTGTGTCTCATAATACATCAGCGCAAATTTCTAACTCCACAAATGGAATTGAGCCTGTTCTTGAACTTATCACTATCAAGGAAAGCAAAGATGGTTTGCTTAAACAAATAGTTCCCGATATTAATCGTTTAAAAAATGCATATGAACTTCGATATGATATGGTCGGATGCACTGGTTACTTAGATGCAATGGCTGTTATTCAGAAATGGATTGATCAAACCATATCAACAAACACACATTACAATCCAAGCAAATATATTGAGCGTAACACTCCTCAGGAAGAGGGTGCAAAAGTTCCAATGTCAGTTAAAATTGGCGATATTCTTAGAGCTCATCGTTATGGCGTGAAAACTCTGTATTATGATAACACCAAAGATGGTATGACTGATGAACAAGTTGTAGAAAATAAAGACAATGGCTGCGGTGATGCTTGTGTAGTATAACAATAATGTAACAAGTGATAATGATTATCACTTGTTACATACTTTATACTCTGTAATATGTCAATTCTAAAATAGCAGTATATATTGTAATTATGGTAGTATTTTCTACCAGTTGGAGAATTGCCATGAAAGCTTACAACCATGTTTCTGTTGCTGCCGTTCGCGAAGCTCGGACACTTCTTCGTAAAGGTTCCGAAGATAAGGCCGCATTGAAAAATGCGCAAAAAATCATCGATGATTATGAAAAACAAAAAACCCCTGAATTTCGTCAGTCCGTTGCCAAGAATGTCCAAAAGCAACTGAAGAATGTCACGTCGGCAATTGCTCAAGAACTTGGTCTTGACACAACGGTGGTTCGCATATTTGTGACCCCGCGCGGCATCGTGAATATTGCGATGAAAGCTGCTCCCACCGATGTACCTGTTAAACTTCGAGCTAACGTTGTTCACTAACACAGGTACATTTTTTAAAAGGGAGTCAATTGACTCCCTTTTTTATTGAATAAACATTCCAACAAAAAGATAAAATGATTAAAAGTAGATTGGAGAAACATATGACAAGAACGGTATTCAACACAACACCAACAAATCTAACCGAAGAACCAATGTTCTTCCGGTTCTGATCCAAATATCACACGTTTTGATAAACAGAAATATCCCATTTTTGAAAAGCAAACTGATATGCAACACAGTTTCTTCTGGCGTCCAGAAGAAATTGATATTAATAAAGATAAATCAGATTTCAAAAATCTGATGCCTCATGAAAAACATATATTTTTAGCAAATCTAAAATATCAAATTTTATTAGATTCAATTCAATCGCGCTCACCAAACATAGCGCTTCTTCCATTTATATCAATACCTGAATTAGAAGCTTGCGTGCTCGCCTGGACTTTCTTCGAATCTATCCATGCAAGATCATATACGCATATTATTAGAAATGTTATTCCTAACCCAAGTGAAGTATTTGATACTATTGTTATTGACCCAAACATTGTCGCACGCGCTAAAACACTAGCTCAACACTATGATGATTTTATTGAATATGGTAATTACTACTTATTGCTCGGCGAAGGCACTCATGTAATAACGAGCAATAATGGTAAATCAACTGTATTAGAAATTACTTTACGACAGTTAAAGAAAAAACTAATAATGATGCTAATCAGCATCAACATATTAGAAGGTATTAGATTCTACGCTAGTTTTGCTTGTTCATGGGCTTTCGCTGAAAATAAAAAGATGGAAGGTAATGCTCTGATCATTAAGTTGATTTGCCGCGACGAAAATATACATTTAGGTATAACCCAAAACATGATAAAATATTTCCAAAAAGAAGATGCTATTGTTCAAGAACTCATGCAGGAACTAGAAGATGAAATATTGGCGATGTTTGATTTAGCTGTTGAACAAGAAAAAGAATGGGCAACGTACTTATTTAAAGATGGTTCCATATTAGGATTGAACGACGTTATCTTGGGTCAGTTTGTTGAGTACATGGCCAATCGCCGAATGAAGTCTCTTGGTTTTAAACAGCGTTACGAGACAGTAAAAAATCCATTATCTTGGACAGATCACTGGATAACTTCAGATAAGGTTCAAGTAGCTCCACAAGAAACAAATATTACTTCATATATTGTCGGTGGGATTAAAATGGATGTTACTTCCGAAACCTTTAAAGATTTTGTCGTTGAATGATGAAATTATTAGAATTATTTAATACTAAAAAGAAGAGCAGCGTGATTGGAACTTACGCTGCTCTTCTTTTAACAGACACTGCAAAAAGTGCACTTGACGATTTTTGTATTAGATACGCGGTTCCTAACAAATGTCAGGATTATCATACGACTATAATGTATTCAAGAAAACACCACCCGGATTTTGAGCCTCAATCAAGTGCAATTCATCATGGCACACCTTTATGTTTTGCCATTTTCACTGATAGAAGAACAAATAAAAATTGTTTAGTATTAAAATATAGAAGCTTATCGATCGAAAAGAGACACTATAATTTAAAGAACATATATGGTGCAACATGGGATTTCGATACATTTGAACCCCATGTCACTTTGTCGTATGATATTGAGGATTTTGATATAAGTGTTCTTGACATTAAAAATTTAAAATTACGTTTGATAGAATTTTCAAATGAGTATTCTGAGCCATTAGAAGAAATATCATAGCGTTAGTTTTCCATTTTTGAAGGTTCCAGTAGGAACCTTTTTTATTGGTTAAAATATGACCAAAGTGTAAATGATAATCATTATCACCAGTTACAATTCGTTACAATTGAGTAGTTCCATGTATAACAATATTGTTATACAGTGTTCATATTGAATCATATATCAAAAGGAACATATCATGATCATCACTCAGAAAAATGTTGTGAAGGTCTTCAAGAAGTTAAAGAAACAGTACAATGAAAACTGTGAATTTCTTGAATGGCAGGATCATATCAGTTCTACCGTTGTTAATGTTGAACGTAGTAATCGCATTTTGCTTTGTGCACTGCAGAAAATTCGCGAAGAATTCCCTGAGCTTAAGAAAGAATTTGACGAGGTATAAGATGAATCCTAAACATCGGGCGAAATCACTGGCGGCAGCACTCCATAATCTTGGAATGCATATCAAAGCAATCGTTGAACCTTGCAATATGGAATGTGGTTCGATAAAGTTTATGGATGAGCATAGTGTTTATATTAGTATTACCCAATCAAGTTTTTTCGTTGTACAGATTGTGGATGGCACTGAAGTTTGTGGAAAGGAACGTTCTACAATCAGCGATTTGCTTCATGATCTTTATAAGATCGGAGCAAAAAAATGAAATACTTGACACGAATCGACTCAGCCAGGACCCATTGTTGGTGGGTTCGTATTGGCACCCCTGGTAAAAAGAATTACGTCCAGTGTTCTTTCACCGACGTTAAATTTGGAGATAAAAAAACAAGTTTTGATGCTGCAATAGATTTTATTGAAGAAAAACTTCTTGAACGCAATATACCATTCGACACGGCCGAATACATTTATGAGGACTTGACAAAATGACGACTTACGTTGCTGCTGAAGAAAGGTCTAAGAATTATCTGCGGTTGAGAACAAACTTAACATCTCAGATCATGTCGGTTCTTTCCGTTCTCACAAATCAGAATAGTGGGTTATTTGTCACCGGTATTGACGTTGCTTCTGAGATTATATCCCGCTCCGGTATTAAAATCAGCGCTATTGAACGAGCGGATTTTATCGCTTCGGTGTGCAGTATTCTTCAACAAAAATTCAACAATAAAAAGAAAACGAACGTTCACCGCACCCTCACGAAGATTCACCCACGGGATGGTGGTAAATTGTCATATGGTTATCGCATTGGTGCACCCATCAATATTCCATATCGCGATACCACTGAAATTGAACGTGAGAAACATGGTTCCGCTATCGCAGCCCATTCAATAGAAAACATTGATAAAATGTTTGCTGATATTGTGAAAAACAAACCAATTCACATATTACAAGATTACGTGATTATCATTATGTCAGAAATTGAAAGTCGACATAATGAAATGCTTCTTAGAATTCAAGAAGCAACTGAACGTAATAACACTTTAGCAAAATCTCAAGAGCAAATAAAAGCTCGAATCGTCAACGTTGCAAAATCACTTGATAGTCTGGAGAAGAAAGATGGAAAATATCAAGATTAACGTGAATGTAACAATCACATTCACTCGAGAGTTCCTCGCTGACATTTTGTGTACGGCAGTTGAGGGTGGTATCAATTATTGGGCGGCCATTAGTGGTGTCCAGCGAAATGAAAATCTGGGTGTTGTTTGCTGCTCGGTTAAAGACGCTGAGGATGATGAAGATGAATGGCATGACGTGTCAACAGACACTATCATTAAAGGTATAGAACTTTACCTAAGTAACAATGATAATATGACCAGACGTCTATATCAAGAACTGCTATCTGGCAATTCGGCGGATTATGACGTTGATGACGCTGATCTTTTAGTTCAGCTTGGCTTATTCGGTAACATTGTTTACGGGTGATCGCCGCGCTTGCAAAGAATCAAAAACTTACGATGGTCTCGATTGTGTTTAAAGGTGTAACACGAACCGCGTTTGTTATTGGAACTGTTCACCATGATGGAAAAACGACTGTTCCCCGCGCTCGGTTATTGATGAAATACTCACTAAGTCCGGTTGCGCCGCCCGCGGATTGACCTACGGTATCTATTGAGGATAGTGACATGTCCGGTAAAATGACACCAATGATGAATCAGTTGTTGCCGTAAAAAGAAAGATTGGAGATCAAGAGGGTTTCAGAGAACTTCGTTACCGTTATAGAGACTCTAAATGATAATGATTATCATTAACAATACGGCCCGTTACAATGTAACGGGCCGTATTGTTTTAGGGTACGGTATATAAAGGACGGTATACTATTCTTACCCTCCAGATTCACCCTAGAATCACTTCTGGTGTTTTAGACCTATAACCATATTGGTAACTTCCCAACCAGTGAATCTGGGTCACCCAGAGGGTTCTAAAATACTATGGTCATTTTTTGGCCACTTGGCTAAAAATTTTCTAGATTTTTGTGTACAAAATCTAGAAAATGTATAACAATGCATCTCATGGAAGGAATGATCCTTCAGTTAATAACAAGGTAAAGGAGAAACATCATGGCTGGTAAGTTTGCTGACCTGAAGCACAATGAACAACTCGGTCGTTGGGAAGCTTGGTACAATGGTGAATTGATCTCTAAGGGTCGTTCCAAGGATTACATTGTTCTTCATATCAATGGTGGCGGTTCCGCCAAAGCAAAGAAGCTGGGTATCATTGGTGTAAAAGAAGGTGCCAACGTTGTGACTGCTGGTGGCCAGGTTACAACTGTTCAAATGGCCAATCCGGTCTCGATCGTCAAGCGTTTCGAATTTCTGGAAAAATTCACCAACATGGTGATCGAACAGGAAATCAACTCTCTGATTGTTACTGGTGAAGGTGGTCTTGGTAAGACCCATACCATCCTGGATTGTTTGAAGAAAGCCAAGCTGGAAGATATCCGCCAGAACCCAGCAAACCTTGAACTGGATGAAGACGATGAACCGTATGGTGATTACATCATCTTCAAGGGTAACTCAACGGCAAAGGGTCTTTACCGTGCCCTCTATGAAAACCGTAACAAGTTTGTGATCTTTGATGACTGTGACTCCGTTCTGAAGGACCCTGTTGCTCAACAGCTTCTCAAGGCAGCCCTTGATTCTTATGATCAACGCATCATCAGCTGGAACGCAGAAATGCGTCAGGATGACAACCTGCCTCGTTACTTCGAGTTCACCGGTCGCATCATCTTCATCAGCAACCTGCCCCAACACAAGCTTGACCAGGCTATCAAGTCTCGCTCGCTCCGTGTTGACTTGTCAATGACTGCCCCAGAAAAAATCGAACGTATGCAGTCAATCCTCAAGAACATCTGTCCTGAACATGATATGAAGATCAAGGAAGCTGCGCTGAAGTTCATTGATTCCAAGAAGGATATCGCCACCGACTTGAACTTCCGTACCTTGATCGGTGTTATCAAGATTGCGGCAACTGGTTCCAAGGATTGGAAGGCAATGGCTGAATACACCATGTCGGCATGACATGGTGTATCTCTCACTTTGTATGAATTGAAAAACACGGGTAAAGGAGATATATCATGGCAATGGTTATTGATATTCTGGGTGAATCTGCAAAGCCTCAGCTTGGTTCGCTGGTTGCCCAAGGATATGTTAGTAAGCTGTTCACTGATACATGGGTTGCTCAGAATATTGACAACGTCTATTCGGTTCAGTTGGATGGTGATGAGCTCATCTTCACGATTGAGCACTTTGCCAACCTGGTGTTTCCATTGGGTATCAACAGCGTGACCTTCTATGGTGATACCGCGAAGATGATCATCCGCCACTGGAATGATCTGTTGGTTGCAACTGGCAAGGCAAAGTGAGAAAAATCATGAAAGATTTTCTGATCTTCACCAAGTACTATATGTCATATTGTTTCTGGCGGAGTGTAGACAATACGGCCAATGTTAAAGATGTGTTGTCAACACTCATCGGCGAGTATGGGCATCACTATCTACCCAATCCCTTGTTCATCATCCATGTTGCCCTCACTGTGATATGGTTGATTATCTCATTCCCATTTTTCTTCATCAACACTTTTTTCATGAAGCTTGTGAAGATGCACAACGAGCTTAACGAGCTTGATGACCTCTTACGAAGTGCATCCGCTGACATGATACATGAAGTAATCGGAAAGTTTGAACGGGTCCTTATACAGAAGGGTGATGACATGTACACCATTGACGTGGAACACGCAAAGACGATGATGAAACACTGCATGAAGGAATTAGCCAATAGGTAATCCCAGAAGAACGTGTAAATGATAATCATTATCAATAGATACAGGTGGTCAAATTATGACCACCTTTTTTATGCCTGCTTTCTAACCACCCGGAATGCCTAGTAATCATCCGCAATTTAGGCCCCAGAATCACTCTCTGGTGATGAAATTACCCGGCTGCTATATAGTCCTATATCAAATAGGATTTCTATCACTCTACCAACACCCGTCACTTTACATCGTTGGTTATTAAATGACCTATTCTTATAGATGATAATGTTTATCATTTACAATTCCTATGATAATATCTATGTCATAAGAATAAGAGTCAAATAATGTTCCACTATAAACCATCAGATTTAGAATGTCTTTCTGACACCCTTATCGCATTTAAGAAAAAATCAACCTGCGCCCGTCTTCATGTCTCAGCACTGTTAGTTAGAGACCGGTAGAGTTATTTCTACTGGGTGGAATGGTGTGCCATCTAAACAAAAACATTGTTGTGACGTCTTTGCTGGTCGAGATATGACTGACCCTGTTGCACGTGAAGAACACCGTCTCTTTTCCGAAGAAAATGAATTGCACGCCGAACAAAATTGTTTAGCATATGCCGGTCGCCATGGTATCGCAACTGATGGGGCCGATCTATTTGTTGAAGTTTCTCCATGCAGCCAATGTGCCAAGCTTATTATTGCTCACGGCATCAAAAAAGTATTTTACCGCACAAAATATGATAGAAGTAATAATGGAATAACATTGCTGCAAAACGCGGGCGTTGAGGTTAACGAACTATGAAGCTATACGTTACTAAAACGGATATGACGGAATTTTTATCCCGCGGAGTTGATACATTTAGGATATGGTTTTTGCGTCCAACATATCAAAAGGCATATTACGATGATGATATTTTTGCATCTGACGATCCAACTGAAAACTTTAATATCGGTAGGTGGGAAGAATATAAAACTTCTGTTGTTTTGCTAAAGCATCTGGCTAAATCATTTTCGCAAACAGAATATGATTCTATAGTTCAGCGTATTTGGGATGAGGTTGTTAAAACAATAGCTGTGCCTGATTTATGTGATGGGGATTGGTTTGGAAATATATACAGGCAACATAATGCAGCCGTAACCGAATTTTTCGCAAAGCATAAAAGTTCAGATTTTAAATCGCTTGTTGAATTCTACTATGAATGCGAAAAATACGCCACACATAAATGTGAATACGCCGGTATGTATTATGATGAATGGGTCGGCGAAATAGATTTAAATATTTCATTAACATGAAAACTGAATTACAAGATTACACGTTATGGTATGACGGTGTTATAACTGTTCCGCTACAAGAACTACCATCATATATTTTAAACGGGACACCTATTGAAAAATTAGCAGTAGCAGAAATTGACGTCGAATTAGCGCATTTTAATAAAATGTCTACTGATAAGATATTAATTAAGGAGACCATTGATCTTCCGGCAAAAAAACTTTTAATTCCAGAATCTTATGAAAAATTAGATATAAATAGATACATGGAAGAGACTGTCTTACCAACTATCAAACACGATAATCTTTACGAAGAACGTTTGAAACGTTTCATTACTGAGTTTGATTTGTTTGAACGTAATGATATGTTATACGTGCTAAAAGTGTTAATTTATGTTGTTGACACTTTTAAGCAACGTGGTATCTTATGGGGTGTTGGCAGAGGTTCTTCATGTGCGTCATATATATTGTATCTAATCGGATTACATTCAATTGACCCAGTCAAGTATGATATACCGATTAATGAATTTTTCAAAGATTAGGAGAATAAAACATGTCAAAAAGAGTTAGAAGCGCAAAAGGCGAGATTGTTGACTTCGATATCTTAACAATTAAAGCCCAATTAGCTGGAAGACCACAGATCATTGATGTTCAACAACGTCGTGAATTTGTTGATAACCGTGAGAGCGGTAAATCTACTAGTGATTCCATTGAAGCCGCCGCGGTTATCCAGCCGCAAGAGTTGTTAGCATCGAGTGATTCAGAAGATAGTTTTCTTATTGATCCAACAAAACCACTAACAAAAAAGAGAAAATAATTAATGACAGAAAAACTAGAAGTATCAGGAAAATTTATTTTATTCCAATTTATTGATTCAACGGTGTCAGGAAAGCTAGCTAATAAAATTTCGGATGTACTTATTGCTGCTAATCCAGGTGCGGAATCTCAGACACAACCTCGTTGGGGGAAACCCATAGCTTTGGGTGATGAGATAACAGACATCACATTGGATGATTACATTTTAATCGAACCATTGCAATGGTCAACCGTTGAAATAATAAAGCTCAATGGTGTCGAGCAAAAGTTTTGGCGCACCGACATCACCAAGATTTTAGCAATAGGTGATGAGGAATTAATCGCGAGTTTATAATTATGATGTATCTTGTTTTTCTGGCTGCATTCTTATTAGAAGCATTACGGAACGTATATTTCGGTTATAGGTTTATCTAAAACGTTTGCGGCCGACCCTGTTATTTTAGCGTTGGCAATCATATGGGATTTCGCTAAACTGGTATGTGTATCATTGCTTTACAAATATTGGGATAAATTAAGCATATTATTTAAAGCATATTTTATTCCTGCCACACTAACATTAATGATTATAACATCGTATGGCGCCGCCGGCTATCTTTCAGATAATTTTCAAAAAGCTACTCTAGGGTTAAATACTTCTTCAGTGCAGCTTGTCGAAATTGAGAAAGAAAAAAATAAATTAGAAGCAAGAAAAACAGAAATCGATAAACAGATCGCGCAAATACCACCGGATATGGTGAGAGCTAGAATACGTTTAACTAATAATTTCAAAACAGAAATAACGAGAATTAATGAACGTTTAGTTGAACTTGATAAGATAGTACCAGAGTTAAAAACAAAACAATTAGAAGTTGAAGCGCACATTGGGCCAATCTCATATATCTCAAAACTGTTTGATATAACGATGGAGCAAGCGGTCTCTGTTATTATAGGTTTAATTATATTTGTTTTTGAACCTTTAGCGATAATGTTGATATTAGCGGGCAACTTCCTCCAACGTCAACGAGAAGATTCAACAATGGTTCAGCCAAAAATTATTCCTCCACCTTCTCAGTTGTTAGTAGACTCACCGGTAAAAGATGATGATATTATCAATGCACCTCTAGTCACCAACGAGTCACCTATTGAAGAAATATCAAAAGAAGCTACCGTTCCCAGCGAATCAAGAGTTGAAGAAGAATACGATGATTTCGGTTTTGAAAAAGCTGAAGTTAAAGAGATTAAAAAGTTAATTGATCCTGTTGATCATTTAGCGGGTATTAAACACCGTGAAAAAATTACTATGAACACCGATAATAATTCAGATTATACAAAACAATATGGGAGAAGAGAAAATTATGTCAGATAAAGAAGAACTAAAAGCATTCATCATGGGTGTTATTAACACTGAAGGTGATAGCGCGCCAGCGCAAGAAATTGTACAAAAGCTTGCCGATGTCATCGAGCGCAAGTCACAAAAATACATTGCTGATACAGCAATGAATTTTCAATTAGATACTCACGAATAAGATCGTATTATAATTATTCAACAAAAGGTGGCTGAGTTCTCAGCCACTCTCTTTTTACTCACATTGGTGTAATTACATGTCCATTAAACAACTATGGTGCGAAAAATATCGCCCACAAAAAATATCAGAATACGTTTTTCATAATGAAATTCATAAATCACAAATTATGCATATGATCTCAGAAAAAGAGGTTCCTAACCTACTTTTTAGTGGCGTGCAAGGCTCAGGTAAGACAACGCTAGCAAAAATTCTTATTAGAGAATTAGATGTTGACGATACTGTTGATCTATTGACTATCAATGGTTCAGAAGAAAATGGTGTTGACATGATCAGAGATAAGATTAAGAATTTTAGTTATGGATATTCTGTTGGTCGATTTAAGATTGTTTTTATTGATGAGGCTGATTACTTAAGCGCGAATGCTCAAGCAATTTTACGTGGTCTAATTGAAGAAGTATCAGACAGCTGCCGCTTCATTTTGACATGCAATTATCTTAACAAAATCATTCCTGCTCTTCGCTCTCGCTTTCAAGAATATAACTTTCAGGCGCCTGACAAAGCTGATGTCGTACAATATGCCGCAACTATTTTGATGAGCGAAAAGATTGATTTTGACGTTGATGATTTACTCACACTAATTAATAGCGCATATCCTGACATAAGAAAAATTGTATACAAACTTCAACAGTTTTCGCATTCAGGTAAACTTGTATTGAATATGAATGAAACTGATTCTAGTGACTATAAATTTAAAATCATAGATGTCATATCATCGGGCGACTTTAAGGCACTACGTAAATTAGTATGTGAAAATGTTCCAAAAGAAGAATATGAAGAAGTCTATCGTGTATTGTATGACAATCTTCATAAAGCTCCCAAGTTTAATGATATTGCAAAATATGAAAAAGGTATTGTGACTATCGCAAACTACTTATATCGCAACACACTCATTGCTGACACTGAAATTAATGCCGCGGCGATGTTTATTGAACTAGGTAATATATGAAAACAAAAAATGATATTTTTTCAATCATGGCTGCACTTGATAAGGGTGATTATTTTGTCTATGACAAATTATCACCTGAAGAAAGGAAAGAAGCTCCTATCTTTATGCTGTTAAAATGGATGTGCGCCACATCAGATGATAGTCAAATACTAAGAATGAACACTATTGTTAATCCGATAATATTCAACACATACAAGCATGATAGCTTGCATATGAAGTTACTAGCCATAGCAAGCAATAAAAAATCCAAGAAATATACTTGGATTAAACAAAAATCAAGTAGCAATAAAAAACAAAAGTTAGCGATCAATGTGATTAAAGAATATTATAATATTAGTGAAAAAGAAGCGCTACTAGCGATATCAAGCTTAGATAAAAAAGAAATTATCGAGATGTGTGAAGTGTTAGGTTATCAAAAAGAAGAAATAGCAAAAATAAAAAAGGAGCTTTAAGCTCCTTTTTATTATGGTTTTTCTGGCCAGATGACATTGTTTGGGAAACCTGGTTGATCACTAATATCTCTAAGTGCTTGACGATATTCAGCCCACTTCATACGCACGTCATTTGGCATTGAAACATCAGACATTTGTGTCCAATCTGAATTCACTAGAAGTTTATTGCGTCTTATTAATATTTCATCAGCGGTAAATTCATATGTTGGTTCATACTCAACAAATGAATTATTCTCATATTTAAAGTTTTTTGTCAAACGCTCTTCCCAAACTGAATCGGGTACTATAACTAATTTAGTTATATCTTCATTAGGATATTCATTACCCGGCGAAAAAAGTATTTCGCCTTCATCAGTTTCACCTATTTTTTCTTTAATAGGAAACCACCCTATTACGTTTTTGTTATTGTCTAGTTTAGCGTAATTTGCCATTAGCGTTTATCCTCTTATCGACCTAATGCCATCCACCATATCGCCACGACTGATGATCCATACCCATTAGTTAATCTTATCTGAGAATTATTTATAACTTTGGCAGAGACCAGAGCATCAGTTAGTATATTAAGAGAGTGCCAATCACCTTCAATTGTGGCTTGAAGATTCATTATGTAATTTGGAAACGCAATGGGTAATGTTACATATGCTCTGCCATCAGCCGGCACGTGTTTTACGCCCCATTGTAATATTAAACCATTTGTTAATGACGCATACCCTACCGACGAAGCTGACGACGGTTGAAATAATATTCCAGAACCTTCAATGAAAACATCACCTACTGAGTAAATACCATTTGGAAAAGTAACGACCCCAGAGCTTCTATTAATAGATAATGGCGAATTGATTAAACTTCCATTATCACCATATCGCGAGATTGAAAAATTTGCTGAATTATTGGTTCCAGAACCATTATAAGAATCACCCAAATTTATATCCCACAATGGTTTATACCAAGGATCACCTGCTGTTAAACGGGTACCAGATATAACACGGTTCGATGATCCTGTGCTTGATCGTGCTGTTGCTAAAACTAATGCTGCTCTGTGAGGCTCACCATATGCGTTTCTTATATATAACTCTCTATTTAAAAAGGCGGGTGAAGATCGTTCACGTGGTATATGAATCGGCGAATCTTGAAGAACTCCATTATCATCATAGGAGTGGATGATAAAATCGGCGCCTGTGTTAAATGAATCACTACTTACTAGCGGCGAGCCGTCGCCTAAGCTCATTGACCAAACAGGAACATTTTGCTTACTTGACAATATCGTATTTGGAGTATTTGATAAAAATCTATCATCGGTATTGTTGATTCTCAGCACTGGATAAGATTTACTTAAACTTATCCCTTCACCCGCTGTTGCGTTAATAGTGATAGAACCTGTTAGTGTACCACCTGTTTTTGGAAAGTACGCGGCATTTATTGTACTAACAGTAGCCGTTAGTGCGGTAACATTTGTTGCAACGCTCGTAATATCATTATTAACATCAATGATTTGTTCATCAATATAATCACGTATACCTGCGTCAATCATATTATCTTTTAAGCTCTTAGATACGTCAACGATATCTAATACTACTGATCTTGCTTTTGTTAATGGCATTTCATCATCTCACTTTAATCAAAATATTTATTTCCGAGATATGAAATCTTCATATCCCCACCAGTACTATTGCCAATCGCGGGCTCATTGAGTGAAAATTCGATAACCGGCCCTGAGGAAGCATTATTCGAAACAATTAATTTTGGTTTTCTTAGACTCGCCGATAATAAATGTGGATTCACATCGGTAATCATAGTCATAACTTCACTTATCACATAACCCTGGATTTGCGGTGTTACTTCAGTACCAGCGGTGTTAACTGTTATTACACGTCTAGGCAGGCGCGTCCTAAGATCAGCAAACTCAAACCCCGCTGGATCACTTATTATTGGAGCAAACTGTATGTTACATAAATTTCCACTAGATGCAACAACGCTAATATTTGATAGATGATAATCAAATCGTAAGATATCTCCAGGAAGCGTTAAAAATGGTTCACTCACGCTTATCCAATCCATTAAGTTTGTTCCTGTTGTAGCTGGCGCTAAAAAGAATGGGTTTCCAGTATTGTTTGATAATGGTGCGCCATAAAATAAACCTTTTCTTTCGCGATTAAAAGCCGATTCAACAGAATATATATTTTCCCAATAATATCTGGAGTGTAATTTATCAATGTCTATAGGATGAGTCGCAAAAGCTCCAATAAATTGTTTTGTTGCGTCACCATTCATAACGCATATTCCGCTAGATGAATCTATCACACTGGGCATGGTACTTACTGTTAATTGCAGACTTGTTGTTCCTGGGTTCCAACTAATATACACGTGATACACAGTATTTGGTGACAAGCCACTTAACGTGTATGTTAACCCACCACTTGGGATCGTTTTTATTGCGTTTTCACTCAATATATAAAATTTATCACCTTTGAATGGGTCAAAGCGTATTATATTAACACTTATCGCTTTTAATCGACCGTTAAAAACCATTGTTTTTTGTAATAGATCGTCGGTGATTCCAAGGTTTTCTCTAGCGGCAGCCGGGTTAGTTAAATCCGATAAATTATTAGTCTTAAACATATCACCGCGCGCATTTATCAGCGTCGTCATATTATCAGATAATACAACTAGCTGATCATCAATGTAATCACGTACTCCATTCGCGATAGTTGCTTCCTTCAAACTCAAAGATACATCATCAATATTAAGAACTATGGAATTTGCTTTTGTTAATGGCATTTAATTAACCTCATACTTTCCCAATTATAATAAACCATGTGTGACCGTATCCCGTACCGGTACTTGACGGGAATGATATAGTGCCACCAGCACCAGGGAAACCAACTGATTGTGTGAAACCAATTATGTCAGCACCACTCATTATTCTATTGATGGTATGACTTGTTATTGGTGCAATGCTTGATGGGTTTGTAAAGTCTTTTGTATAGCTAGGTAATATCGCACTTAATGATGTTATTGGTTTTGGTAAAGTAATGCTCATAGGGAACGTCTGTGAAGACATAGGCGCTTTTACCCATTGAACTGTAAAACCATTTGGGAATTCAAAATACCCATTTTCAGCTGTTAAACCTGATGATTCACGGGCAATCATATTCCCAAACGCCGTACTTAATAACGCAGGTGTTATAGCATCATTATTGTTATTATCAGCGGCGGTATAAGTAGTTACGTCAGCTTCTACCGCTAGAGCAACTAAGCCACGGGTAGCCGAAGCCGCATTTCCAATACCAAGATTAAAACGTGCAGTGCTTTTAGCAGCTTCATCAACTCCAAATTCATTAAACTTATTGGCGATCTTAAATGTTGAAGAATCCAAGTTTGTAATTTGTGTTGTTAGCGGTGTTATAGCTAAGGCATTGATCGCGTCATAAACATGCTTAGAAGCTGCTGCTTTTACTAATGAACCTGTTGATGATATATCACTGTAGTTACCAATTTGAATTAAACCTTTTTGCGTTGTTGAAGCATCAACAATGCCTAGGTTTGTTCTAGCGGCGATGATATTTGTTAAACCAGCTAGGTTATCATCTTTAAATAATATTTTCCCAGCATTAGTTACATTAATTTCAGCGTCAATAAGAAGATCATTAATAGTGTCTATTTGATTCTGTAATGTTGTTTGTGAAACGTTTACGCTATTTGTTGTGAATGTATTTGCTTCATTTTTTGCGGTATCAATATATTCAATAATGCCACCCACATTCCCAATGTTTTGCGCGAGTGCATCTGACACTGTATCAATATCAATAACCTGTGATTTTGCTTTTGTTAGTGGCATTTTTTAAAACTCCAAATTATAATTCTGCATTTATTTCGATATAAGATGTTTTGTTGATTTTCTGTATACACATTATCGGGTGGCCAAGCCCTGGGTTAAGAGCAATTTGCATTAACGTGTCAAATTGTAATAACGCACACTCATTTCCAATATATGCAGGAGTAATACTCCCAATGCTTGGTTTTCTACTCGGCGTATTGAAAATACTAAAATCATTTATATTTCCTACTATATTTATAGTAGGAATTTTTCTTTTCTTAGAATAATCTATTTTAATTGTTCCACGGGTAACGAAATCATCAACAAACCCGGTGCCAATTAATTTTTCCGATGCGTCATATGAACCGATAACTTCGCAATAATTTAAGCATCTTGCCAGCTCTTCTTCAAAAGAAGGAATTTCAAAATCAGTTTTAACACTACCTTCTTCAAATTGTAACTGTGCAATCGCAACATACATCGTTGTATTATTTGTTACTACGTTTGGATATGTTATTTCAATTTCAATTTGAAGCCCACCATAGCAATTCAATAGTGACGACGTATATGTTACATCAGTAATGGCACTACTGTTTAATGTAATATTTGCTGATTCAGCAAGTAATGTTAGGCCATCAGAAAAATTATCAAATACATCCGCTGTTTCACCATCAAGAGTATTGTTATCAACTGGAGTCAATAACCTAACTTTTGCTATAAGGTTCTGTGAATGAGTGTTTTCAATCTTACAGCTAAAGGTTCCATTTTTATAATTTGAAATGTTTTGCCCTGTTAAAGGCTGTATATTGTCTCTAGATATTCTATGGATCAACTTAAAACCACCATTAGCCGTAACTTCAGATATTTTTACCGCAAGAGATTCATGTGTTGGCGACAATGTGACAGTCCATTGTTGAACAGCGCTGCCGATAGCGTTATTAGAATCAAGTATGAATCTATCTACTGGGGTGAAAATGCGCTGATTAGCTAAAAAATTTGTAGCTATACGTCTTTTGCCTAATCCTCTTTGCGCAACTCGACATCCTCCATTTATTATTTTGTTTTTAAACTCTTTTGTTGAGTTCTGTAGAGTACTAATAGTTGTTGCTAAGTTTGTAACATCGGTGATTGAATGTGTGTGCGCTGAGTTTGCTTTATTACCCAACTCAGTATTAATGTTAGTGTTTTGATTGGCTAACTGATCATCGATATAATCCTTTATCCCATCAGCTACTGCATTTTCTTTTATTGATTTAGAAATATCAGGTATGTCAATAACTATCGAATTAGCTTTAGTAAGTGGCATGGTGATGATTACCTCTTTAGTTCATGCACAGTGTTTAAGTGATACCATATTTGATATATTTATTCACTCTTTGCTTTTTGATTATTATTATGGTCTATACACCAACCTGGGAATGTGAATACTGCGGCGTAAGATTCAAAAAAGAATCAGCGTTTATGAATCACGAATGCTCAGAAATGATTAAACACAAAATACTAAAAACTCCAGATGGAATATTAGCATACAACTACTACAAATTATGGATGGAGAAAAAGGGGCGTCGTGCGCCCGATGCTACTACGTTCGTGTATTCTAGATATTTTACATCCTTTGTTAATTTCGTATTATTTGCTAAAAAAGTTCATTTACCAAACGTTGAAAGATACATACACCTAATGTGTGTGCGCGATTTGTCACCCATGTTATGGTGCCGCGATGAGTGTTATGCTATCTTTATTGAGTGGGCTGATAAAACATCAACCCCGTTAGAACAGGCCGAAATAACAATAGAAACCATTTTAGATTATTCTAAAAAATATGATTTTCAACCAAGCGAGTTTTTCAGTAAGGTTCATTATTCTGAAGTTATTACGTTAATTCAACAACGTAAACTCTCAATGTGGATTCTTTTGAATTCGAAAAAATTTAAAGAAACTTTATCAGTTTTACCTCAAGGTGAACGCACTCAACTTGCCGAAAAAATTGGATTTGAATATTGGTCCAGAAAGTTAAATTGTGATCCCGATTCCGTAGCGATAATGAAACAAATCACCGCTGAGTTAGGAATATGAAAAACGAACGTTGAGCTATAAATACTTTAGTAGTTAATATTAACTCATACAATTTGTTCAAAGGAGATCATCATGCCAAGACATACAAGAGGGTCAACCCCATCCCACCATGTTTCACTAGATCGTTACCAGAGAGAAGTTTCTAAATTACAAGCCGTCATAAATGACCTTGTTCAGGAAAATTATGAACTTCGAGACAGATTGTATGATGAGCAATGCAATAAGAATCATGAACCAATTTTAAGATACACTGTTTAAGTACGATATATAATATCCATATTCATGTTGTTAATGAGAAAATTATGGATATAGATATAGATGTCCCTAGCACTATTGATGGATTTACTGTTTTTACCGATTGGGCGAGAGCTTCAAATGTACTAAATGGAAATTTAGTCCCGCACCCTGTTGGTGTTTATTGTCAGAAAATACCTGTTGACCCTATTACTAATCTTTCCGCAATTCCGTACAAAGTTGCTGAAGAGTTAGAGTACTTCAAGATAGATTTTCTACACCTCAAAATATATGATTATTTTACGAGTCGTGAAGAGATAGAAACACTATTGGAACATGACCCAGATTGGGATTTATTAAAATCCCCCGGTATTGTTCGCCAATTATTCCAGCTAGGTAACCATTTTAATACTGTTCAAAAAATAAACCCTAGATCAATTTCTGATCTTGCAGATTGCATCGCTCTTATTAGACCTGGTAAAATTCATCTGCTCGACAAATATTTAGAGAATAAAGAATATTGGCGAAAGGTGCTATACACCCAACGAGATGATGATCAATATAACTATAAAAAATCACACGCCATTGCTTACGCGCATGTTATCGTTATTCAGTTACATTTAATTTCGGCGGGTATCAACTTTGAGTAAATGATAATCATTATCATTTGTTACAATTCGTTACACTAATACTGTTTACATGGAATTTCATATGTTATATACGTGTAATTGTATACAAAACTTAGGTGAAATAAAATGTACACAGCATTCTGGTTCTTGGTTGGGGTTGCTCTATTTGTAGCTTACGAGTTCGTGAAGGCGATGCTTGATGAAGCTTTCTTTTCATCGACCAGTTTTTTCAACACAAACAAATTCACGCAAATAGTTAGATACTTAATATACGCCCCAGTTCAAATTTTTATTTGGTCACTAATGCTAACAACGTTTTGCGTGTGTTGGGTTGTTATTGACGGGTTCACCGGCATTCTTGATAAGTCACACAGTGGCACAAGCTACGTTATAACCGAACGTCCACTTCATGATATATCAGATACAACGAAAGCATTGTATGAAAACCGCTATGGAAAGCATATAACATACATCAACATTAATGATACTGTGGTTGACCCTGATTATCCCTATAATCCACATGCTAATCTTTTTGGCGCCGGCGGTAAATTGAGCCCATCTATGAATGGGCCATACTGCATTTACACTAAACCTGGGTTGTGTGATGACAAAATAAATCAACATTATTTTTACCCAAGTGGTTTTGGTTTCTTTGAATTTGCGGTTCCTGATGGTAACCAATATATTATCGGTGATGCGAGCGACCATCCAATTAGGACATATTTTTTACCCTCTCCCAGATTTGACGTTGTTAACGGAAAAATGGTCACTACTAAAATAACAAGCCTTGGGCAATACTGGGGTGAGTGGGCTTTCATATTTAGCGCCTGGTATATTTTAGCATTCTTTCCCAGAATTATTTTTAGCAATGAAAGATACTTTCCACAAACCGCTTAATAATTTAGTTCAAATATAAATCATACGGTGTAAATTAAGGGTAGAAATTTCTACCCCTTTTTTATGCGCGAGATTTGTTTATGACAGCATATTTTTTATATAGCATTTACGATAATTTTCTTCGGATATGATCACGAGTGCGGTGTTTTTGAAGATAGTTCAGGATTAACAAACCATGAAGTTTTAGAATTAGCCAAACGTTGTGTTAAAGAACAAGGCATAGATATTATCTTTAAAACGTTTAATGTTGACGTTCAAGAAATAGATAAAAAACGTTATGATGATTTTATAATTGAACAAAATAACAAACGTGTTGCGTTAACTGATAAATTAGATACATTATTAGATAAAACGATCGCTGAAATCAACAAACTTAAGCGCCAGATAGAAAATACCAAGTTGTCAATTGATGTAAACACGGTGATCAAACCTCATACGATGCGTGCTATGGTTGAGGCTGAGATATTGACGACATTAAAAAATAAAATACTAAATCTACAAGAAGATACTTATGAATAAATTATATACTACTGTTTTTGGATCACATTTATACGGGACAAACACCCCAGCTTCTGATCGTGATTATAAGACAGTCTATCTTCCTCCGCTAGAAAATTTGATCTTGGGTAAGGGTGTTAAGAAGATTCAACAGACGACAGGTTCTAATAATTCAAAGAACACTGTAGAAGATGTTGATGAAGAATTCATTCCACTGCAAGTGTTCATGAACGATTTCTTTACTGGCCAAAGTTATGCGCTAGAAATAGCTTTTAGCACGGAAAAAGATTGTGATACGATGCTGTATACTTCTGAAAAATTTGTTGCGGTCTGCGCAGCGCTTAAATCTCGTTTTCTAACGAAACGAGTGTCGGCCTTGTTAGGATACGTTAATGGCCAAGCTATTAAGTATGGCGTGAAAGGAAAGCGTCTCGAAGCGGCTGAAGCATTTCAGAATATGCTTAACAATTTCCCGCCCGAAGATAAACTATCGGTGATTTCTGAAGCGGTAAGAACACTTGGTAATGAATATATCTTTTTGGATACATATCTTGATGGTACCAAGGAGGTGAAACAGCCGTGCGTTTCTGTGTTAGAAAAAATCTATCCTATGACTATTACCGTCCGCGAAGCAAAAGCCCGCACGGAGGGCCTGATTAAACAGTACGGCCGTCGAGCGGTGAAAGCCCGCGACATGCAAGGTCATGATTGGAAAGCACTATCTCATGCGGTGCGCCTCGGATATCAAATTATTGAACTTTTGAGCGAGCATAAGATTAGTTTACCCCTTAAACCAGCTCATTTGCGAACGGTAATGGATGTGAAGAATGGTGTTCTTGACTTTGAAGTTGTTCATGACATAATGTCCGCTCAGCTCACGACTATTGATGCTTTGTTAAAGACGACAATGCTCCCTGCTGAAGAAGAGTTACGTTCTGATTTTTCATTATTTTTAACACAAACATTATTAGACTTTTATAATTTAAAGGATCATAAATATGAGTAATATTTTCACAGTAACTGAAGAACATCTCAAACTACTACGACGTATGTATGTATCATGGTTTGATTGTGAATATGGGGCGCCATCAATTGACCCAAAGCGCCCATATGGTAATAGCTCTGTTGAACATGATATTATTGAGATTTTGGGGTGGGAAGTAAGCGAAGCGGTTAAGAACGGTGAGGACGATATTCCTAATGAACTATATAGTCGTTGCGCAAACATTCATAGAGAAATGAAGACAGTTCTACAGATTTTAGTGTCGAACTTATCTATTGTCTCCGGAAAATATTTACTAACATCAAAGTATGACAGCACATCATGGCGTTATATGAATGAAGAATTTCAGGTTGCGGATTAATCCACAACCTTTTTGAATTTTATTTCGATACCCTGTTGAATTGAAACAACTTTCTTACGTTTGATCTTTGGTTTTTTATTTACATTATATGAAAAACATTTACCAATTATTCGTGAAACATACTGAGTGTTAAATGATTTGAGAATCGGTGCAACATATCCGCTCAATCCGTGTTTACTAAATTCAACAGATAATGGATATTTGTCAGATGCGCTGTAAAACCACTTAATCGCTATATTCAGAATGTCACCAACATCAATATGTTCAGCCTCAGCTGAATCTAAGATGAACCCTGTTAGCTCATCATCGGTAATGTTATCAACAATAACTAAATAATTCTCGCGCTTGTATTCTACCATCGTAAGAAATATTAGATTTGATCGATTATATGTATGTTCGAGTATTAATGGTGGAATTTTTTTCTTAGTCATTTTTATGTACTTTTATTTTATTTTTTTTATTTATTAAGGAAATATATGCAATCTTTCGTAAATACCCTCTATTATGCACAACAACAATCTGGCCCCGGAAGCAAGAAAAGAATCAATGATGCTTTTAGTAAATTAACCGTTGACGGCTGGCGTTGTGTTTATTATGCACTCAATACTTATATCATGTTCAATGTTAAGAAATATGATTGGCCGACCAAGTTCGCTGAAACTGATGGTTCCTCCGAAGCTCTATTTACACTGCTTGACAAATTACATTCACGCAAACTAACAGGTAACGCCGCCCGTGCGGCTGTCACAGCGACACTATCTCTGTTCACTGAAAGAACGGCGAACGCTATTCGTTTTATTCTACTGAAAGATTTAAAAGCTGGTATTTCAGCTGAAACTTTCAACGAACTTTATTTTGGTGTTAAAGTGCCAAACGTTGATGCCAAATGTATAAATCATTTAGCAGGAAAAATAAATCATATTCCAATCTATTCTTGCCAGCTCGCTGAAAAAATGCCAAAGAATACAGATAAAAAACAATTCAACTGGAATAGACGACTTATATCGGATTGTAAATTAGATGGTACCAGAAATCAAGCTTTTACTGTTGTTTGTGAAAATAGCGTTACTCATCGCGCACGCTCAGGAAAACCAAGCGATCATCTTAATGAATTATTTGATGATGAATTGATCAGGTTAAATTTCGCATTATCAAAATATTTTAGTTTGCCTGAAAATACTAAATGGGTTATCGATGGCGAAGCAAAAGGTGAAACTTTTCAAGCAACAATGAACGCTAAGTCGTCAAGCAATTCTGATGCTAAAGAAAAACTTAATTTGTATGTTTATGATTGCATCCCAACCGATAATTGGATCACTCAAACAACGTGGGAAGTATCTCAAGAAGATCGTTTAGTTGCGATAAAAACTTGCTTAGAAAATATTTCAGCTAAAAAATTGAAACCTACTGAATGGGTATATATCAATTCGCGCGATGAAGGTGTCTCGCACTTTGAAAAGTGTGTTAATCTGGGTTATGAAGGCACTGTTGTAAAAGACCCAAAATCATATTATGAGTGGAAGCGCAGCGCAAATTGGACTAAATTCAAAAACTTTTACACTTATGACGGTACCATATTAGAAATTAATGAGGGAAATGAAGAAACCCGTTTAATTAATTCCATGGGCCACGTCGTGATTGAGGGATACGATGAAAATGGAACCTACTTTAGATGTAAAGTAGGTTCCGGATGGTCTGATACTCAACGAAGAGACATGTTTAATGATAGGAATACATACATTGGTAAAACAATAGAGGTTGAAGCTTTTGAATTAACAGAAGATAACTCGTTACGTTTCCCCATTTTCATTAGGTTTAGAGACGATAAGTGAAAACTTATCGTCTCTTTTAAATTTGCAATTATCCAGATGCCATCGTTTAGCGTTGAATTCATCACATAGCTTATCACAATAAGGGCACGATATTTTTGGTTTATTTTTTCTAACTATAGACATATTCTTCTTCGCCTCATCAGACATCGTTGTTCCTTTTAATTTTGATGGTCTACCTCTTAGCTTATCAGCTGTTTTCTTTATAGCTTCTGGTGTATTTTTCATCCCTGTTCTAGAGCCTGGTTTATCTTTATAATAATTTTTTAAACCTTCTGATATTTTATTACACGTTTCTTCTTTTATTTTTTTTCCATAATTGTGATGTCCTTCTCCCATCATCATTGTTGATTTTCTCTTTTTAAATTCATCAGAATGTGTTTTACCTAACATCCCTCTTGGATGACCAAATTCTTTTATTTTTAATATAGATGCTTTTTTAATAATGGCGTATTGTCTACTATTTAGCTTTGGTCTATTCGTATTATGACCCCCTGCAGCTAAATACGCCAAACTATGAAGAAGTGATTTTTTAAATAAACCTTTTGAACATTTTACTAATAAATGATGAGCTAAAAAATGTTCCCTAAAAGTTAATTTAACAATATCATTTTCATTACCATTACAGCATCTTGGGATAAAGTGATGTTGTTCTGAATACTCGTTTATAATTGGATTGTTTCCCCTGTTTATTATTAGCGCTTTATACCATTTCCAGTATTTCGACGTTAAAATAAAGCGCTCATTTAAAAATTCTTCGGTGTATTGTTCAAACATTATTAATTTCCTTTTATTTTTATTTATAGTTTTTATCAAAGGTTTCAACTAGTTTAATTTTTAAATTCAAACCCGTGAATACATATGATGGATATATAACCGGGTTTTATGCTGGTGATGAAAACTCTGATATTGCAGACGTTTTAGGTGGAGTCTATGTTGCTGGCGTCGATGAAAATGGAGAAAAATTTGAATGTAAGGTCGGCAGTGGTTTTCCAAAATATGATGAACCCGAACGACCTTCCCGCCGAACTATCTGGGAAAACCAAGCAGAATTTTTAGGTAAGTGTATTGAAATTGAAGCTGACCCTAATGTTAGCGTTAAGGAAGATAGAGAAGTAAATTCATTGCGCTGGTGCGTCTTTAAAAAGATGCGACCTGATAAGGATATGTAACACTATATTTATTTTAAAGCGCTATGCCGTTCTGACAGATATTTCTAGTTTTTTAAATCCACGTAAGCTTTCTCTTAAATATATGAAAGCTTACGTGGATTTTTGTTATGTCTAACATTTATGATTTTACATACTATCTAAATAGAAAAAGAAATAGAGCATTATTGGAATTTATTAACGCCAGTTATAGTGATAGCACGGCTATTAAGAAAAATATCGCTGATATAAAAGTACACTTGCACGAATGGGCTGAAGAGGAAATTTTATTTCGTCAGAAATACGCATCACCTTGATTTTTAAAAGATAAATAATATTAACTTTAAAAGGAGATGTTATCATGACAGATAAAAAAGAACACTTAGAAAATTTAATACATGCTCATGCAAATGAAGAAACCGATGTGGCCAGAAAAGAATTTGCACAATACGTTGAACTAGCGGCAAAAGACATTTTAAATAAGCTTCGTACGAAAAATAAGCCAACAGATGAATAAGATCGTTGATTTCCAATCATTTAAAAAACAAAAGCTCGACCGAAGTATTCAAAATGAATTTGAAAATGAGTACTTTGAGTTAACCGATATTATATTTGAAGAATGGTTGGTAAATGATCACTCGGGCACGCTTAATGATTTTTTTGTTCACCAAGTTGGCTGTAATTATGATTCATATTTAAATAATTTACAAGCTATTACCCACATTGAGCGTTTGATAGGGATTGAAGGATTATCAATCCATCAGCCTGGGGCCACAAAACACAATCCAATTCGGGTATATCGCAGGATTTTATTGCTTTGGCATGGAGCGTTTCATATATGATGAACATTTCATATACGTTACTCCTGAAATGCCTAGTGAAAATGAAGCTCGTATGTTGGCGCTAATAATGTTTGTAAATTATAAAGAACTGATTTTAAAAACAATAAATAAGTAAATAACAAAGAGGGTTATTACAAAATGAGTAAATTTAATTTAGTTGCGGCTGTCGACAGATTATCAAAACCAATGATGCTTGAAAATCTAGATTGCAACAAGGAACTAAATCTAGTAGAATTGAAAGATTTTATTAGTGAACAGGGTATTGTTCAAGAATCAGTTTCTGATTTTATCAAATCAAGCCGTGAGTATTTAAGCCACGGATCATTTCCAATGTGGGCACGTATCGCCGATAAAGAAGATGAAAACGGCGATGGTAAGATAGATGATGCTGACAAAAAGGGTTATATCGCTAAAGTTATTGCTGGCTTATATTTTTATATGAAGAAAGATTTACGTAATAGCGATGAAGACGCTTTTAAAATGGTTGTTAATAATCTTACAAAACATAACATCGACAAGAACGTAAAATCACAAGTTGAAAAGAATGCTCAACTCGCTAAATTTGTTGATAATGTTGTAGCTAATTATGAAGACCCTGCAACAAAACAGAAACTTCATAAATATTTAAATGCGCTCCAAGATTATTATTTAAGTGACCTCCCAGCTAAGATGACAGAAGCAGTAAATCTATCTGATGAACAAGCGGCAAAAATGATTTTTGATAAAATAAAAGGTACACCAGATTTAAATAGAGTTAAAGTTGAACAATATGTCACAAAATACTTATCCATGGTTGGTAAAGCACCGACCGATGTAAAATACTTAACCGCTATCGTATATTCTGATCTTAAAGATATGGATTTAGCAGAAGCAGTAAATCTATCTGATGAACAAGCGGCAAAAATGATTTTTGATAAAATAAAAGGTACTCCTAATTTGAATCTAGTTAATGTTGAGAAACTAGTTACAAAATATTTGGGTATGGTCGGTAAAGCACCAACCGATGTAAAATATCTTACCGCGATTGTTTATTCTGATCTTAAAGAATTAGATTTAGCTGAATCTAAAAATACATCTTCACCTGATAAGATTAATAATCCTGATTATGCATTTTATGTTGTCGGCAAGAATAAGATTATTTCGGGTTGGGAATACCGTGAAGACGCTAAAGATGCTTTAGAAGATACTCCTGGAGTAGATGCTAAAGTTTATTCTAAGGTTACACTTAAGAAATTAGGTTTAGATGCTGATAACAATTCTGATTGGGCAAATCAAGCAGATTTAACATAAATCAATAATTGAGAATTAAAAGGGAGCTAATTAGCTCCCTTTTTTCTTTTATAGTACTTTATTAATAATACGTGTTAATATATTCTCATACTCAATCGGGAAATTGGTGAAAGGGTATCACACGTAAAATTTCTATTGTCGATATTATCACTTAATTGTTGCGTAGATAATAGTTACTTCTCTCACATAGACGTGTTGCCTGGTTCGAGTCCGGCATTTCCCACTTGTAACATTTTTTGTCATCTATTCACAAATAACTAATTGAATAATTAAGCTGCATTTAACACTTATTAGGAGAAACAATATGAGCAAGCTAAACCCAAAGAACACTGAACACACGATCGTAGCAAAAAAGCTAGAGACTGGTGAAATGACACTGTCATATAATGGTAATCCACAATTTAGGAAAACGCCAGAATTTCAGTTATTTGAGCTTGCTACTGCAAGTTTCTTTGACGCTGATTCATTCTATGAATCCGCTAACACCCGCATGAAGAGAGCTACAGAACTGCTCAATCAGATTGTTAGTAAGGGCAATGCTCATTATGTTGCAAACATGTTAGTGTTTGCGCGCACTGTTATGAACATGCGTACTATGCCAGTTGCGCTAACTGTGCATTTTGCAAAAGCATTGCGTGCGAACAACGTGCAATACGCTTCACTTCGTCAGGTAGTTCGCGATGTTATTCAGCGCCCAGATGAAATTACTGATATGTTGGCGTATGCTATTGCTCAGTTTGGCGATAAGAACAAGGTTCCTGCTGCCCTTAAGAAAGGTGTTGGCGATGCCCTTAATAAGTTCGACGAATACCGCTTGCAGAAGTATCAGCGTTCTGAGGGAGTGAAGTACTCTGACGTTCTTCGTATTGTTCACCCAAAACCAAAGAATGAAGTTCAGGCAGAAATCTTTAATAAGATCATGGCTGAATCTGATCCGAAGCGTACTGAAAAACTTGCACAAGCACAGACGTGGGAATTCGAACTGTCTCGTAATGGCGCACTTCCTCAGAATGAGCAGGAAACTAAAGCTGAAATCTGGTCACGCCTAGTGAAGGAACCAGCTTATGAGGGTTGGATTGAAGTAATATAACATTGCTAGTGTTTGAGAATATAGCCATTCTTTAATAAATACTCCTTTTAAGGAGTATTTATGATGACATTAAAAGAGTGGGTATGCGAAAATTTAATAAGAAGAGATCGGAAGTTTAATAGCTGCAAGAGTTAGATGTGGTAAAAAGAAGGGCGATTTAAATTGGGTTCAAAAATATTATCCAGATCACTACGATGACATAATTTCACAATATGGTGTAACTTTTCAAGAAAAAATTTTCACGATAGTTAATGGTAAAACATTTAGGATATGTGAAAACGAAAATTGTTCTAATCACACTAATTTTAAAGGCTGGCGATTTGGGTATTACGATTATTGCTCAAACAAATGTGGAAATAATTGTAAGACTTTGAATGAAAAAAAAGTCTCTAACAAACGAGCTAATGGCCGGATATATAAAAGCATTAGATGCATCAAGAAAAACGTGTTTAAGAAAATATGGTGAAATATCATACACACAAACAGAACAGTGTAAAACTAATTATAAAAAGAAAATGCTTGAAAAGTATGGAGTTGATAATTATTTCAAAACAGAAGAATGCAAAACTAAAATTATCAATAAAATAGGGTGTTTATATCCATTACAAAATAAAGAATTACACGATAAAGCACTAAAAAATGGATTAGGCAGATCAAAAATTAAAACTCATGAAACTGCTAATATCTGGTATCAAGGTAACAATGAAAAAATATTTTTAGATACTTTTAAAGATGATATATCAAAACTCAAGCGTGGAAACCTTATTAATTATGTGTTTTTAAATGAAGAAAGAGTTTATTATCCTGATTTCATTTTTGATGAAAAAATAGTGTACGAAATAAAATCTAGTTGGACTTGGGATAATACCGGTACTGACAAATTATTGCGTATAAAAAATAAAACAAAATTAAAAGCTGCAAAAAATAATGGGTATATAGTATATTTAATATTAAATGGTATACAATATACTTATAAAGAAATAATGACAAAACTATAATGGAGTGCAAAATGAATATTATATCTTCCGAGTTTTTACAAAAACAAGATAATGTTGTTTATCACGATGAGTTCCTTGAAAAGGATGGTAAGAAATATCAAAAAGTTGGGTATGGATCAAAATTGGGAATGATGGCCCTTCTACGTAACCTACGTAATATTGTTGAAGCAGGGGTTGAAGCGGATGTCATCAACATCATCGCTAACAAGTTGAGTAATCCAGATGAAGTTAAGAAGAGTAAGCAATTGCCATTCCGCTTCATTAATGCTCAGCGTGCTCTTGAAGATAGTGGTCTAAATGTTCCTCAGAAGATTAAGAGCGCTATCACCAAGGCTCTTGACAGTAGTTTTAGTAACACTCCTGAGTTGGGAAAGAATGTATGGTTGATTCTTGATGTATCAGGTTCGATGACTAGTTTCCCTTACTACTCTCATTTCAATCGTAATACGCGAAACAATAACACGTTCCGCTCACCGCTCGATATGGCGGCACTCTTTACCGCCGCAATGGTAAAGAATTGTGAAAGTGTTGATAACCTCACGGTAACATTATTCTCAGATAGCGCAAAGCATATTTCACTGAATCCTCATGATTCAATTGAAACGTTGCACAAGAATATCTTGAAATCATCTTATGGTGGGGGTACTAACTTGCAAGCAGCGCTTGATCAGAAGAAGGGGCTAGGATATGAACCTGATACAGTAATTGTGTTCTCAGATATGCAGGTGAACCGTTTGAGTGGATACCACTCGACAAAGATTTTTGACAAGGATTGTGTCAAGCTTGCCTACAATTTTGAAACATATGAGAGCACACCTCTTGCAGAAGATGCGGGTTGGTACCAGCTAACTGGGTTCAGTGACAAGGTATTTAGCTTTGTTAATATGATGAGAGAAGGTACTTCTATCGTCGAGGCTTTATCTCAGCAAGAATATGTTGGGCTAAAGATTAAGAACCTAGTAAAAACAAAAAATGAGACAGAAGAAGAATAACAATAAGTCTCAAATATAAAAACCGATGGCGACTCAATCGCCATCGGTTTTTGCTTTTCTGAGATAAATATCGCTATACACGGTGTTTAGGAAGTACACATGAAATTAACTAATTTAGTTGAAGCATCATCATTATCAAATTTAACAAAAGCCGAGATTCTTAAAAAGATTGAAGATCGTTATAATACCCAGTTGGACCAGGAAGAGTGGAGTGTTCACGGTCGCCCTGCAACAATATACGCGCTAAACAAAAAACACAAAAAAGCCTATACTTTAACTACCATTGGGGATGAGTTAAATATTTTAGATATTGACTATGTTCGTGTTTCAAAATATGTTCGACCTGAAGATAATATTACTATATCTGAAGTCGCTCCTTATGATCCTGAAATCAGAAAATGGACTGAAGACCCTAAGGTTAAGAGTGCGTTCAAGAAGAGATACGGCGATAAATGGGAAAAAGCTTTATACGCCACCGCGTGGAAACGCTATAATGACCAGCTAGATGAAAGTTTAGCGACGCTGTCGGTTACAGATTATGATGTTACACTAAACCGACACGGTGTTGAAATTGAAGTTAAACAGATTGCTAACAAGAATGCTAGAAACGCGCTGCATCGCTTAGCGGCTTCCGCCTATAAATTCTCTCAAGGTAATGATATCGCGTTCCCTGGGATCGCGGGAAGAGACGCCGCCAAGGCTCTCAACGAAATATTTGAAAAGTACGGAGTTAATGATAGTGCTGTTAATAATCGTTCTTATTCAGAATATAAACACACTGTTACCGATCCGGATGATACATTTGCTGATATTGAATCTATTATTTTATATTTTGATAAAATGATTGATAAGAACACTATTAGAACTCTCTTATTTAAGGTAATTGCTGTGACAAAATCTCGTTTAGAAAAAGCTGATGAAAAAGCAACCATTGATGACTTTGTTTGGGAAGCGGCGTATAAGGTTGGCGATAGCTTTGGTGATGATTTTGAATTTATCACTGTTGATGTTTATGACATAACAAGTAAAGAAGAAGCTCTATCGCTTTACTCTAGAATACGTAAAGCGACTGTTGACGAAAATGATTGGCGCGTTTTAAGGAATAAATCAGGATCAACAATCTTCTTGTTAAATGATAAAGAAGAAAAATCATATTCATTATCATCTAATCCCGGATGGGTTACAGTTAGTGATTTAACGTATTCAAAAACTATTGATCGTATAAACACCGAAAAGGGAATTAGAGAACTATGAAATTAACATTTAAAAATCTCTTAGAACAAGATTTACAGTGCGACGAGTGGAAATCTATTTCATCTATGGCATCCAGAAAAAATTTTAAAGATGAAAAGAAATCTGAAAAAAATCTAACTGAAGAACAAACCGTTCTTTTAATAGAAGAACAGTTGATGGAAAACATCTTAACATCTATTCAAGCAGCGATTGATAAGGTGAAAGAATTTGGTGGTAATATTTCTGGTGGACTTCGAGCAAAATCTGAATTGAAAGCTGCTGATGGTAAAAAGACTAATGCAAATGCCAATATGCAAAAAGAATGTATTAAGTTGAGAAATGAATTACACACGCTTTATAATGCGGCAACACCTGAAATTAAAGCAACATTTGATGCTGGTCTTTCAAAATTGGGTGCAACAAGAATAACTGGTGTATATCTATCAAGAAACTACTATAGTGATTATATCGCTTATAGTTTACTAAAGCCTATTTTTGATGTCAATCGCGCAAATATTACCGATAAAGCTAAACAAATTGTTGCTGATAAATTTATCGGATTTGTTGTGACCGCAGTAACGGGCATTCCGAATTTGGATGATATTAAAGATGCAGCAGAAATGAGTGTTGCTTTAGTAAAAGCCTCTAATGCTCTTGGCGCCAAATGGAAATCTCTTAAGGTTACTTCTCAATAAAAGGGGATTAGAGAACTATGAAATTAACATTTAAAAATCTCTTAGAAAAAGAATTACCGCGGTTCTGAGTATTTTGACCCTATTGCATTACGTCGCGCTGAATATCAAAATGAAAAATCAAGAGATCTTCTAGTCTATATGTCGCCATCTACTTTTTTAAGAATGGCGAAGCATATTAGCACTCCAGATAAAGATAAACTGGCCGGTGTTACATCAGCAGCCGAAAAATCTATTAAATTTGATGATATTACATATTTAGTAATATCAGACACCGATGACAAAAATGTTCAACAAGTAACTGGGCACGAGGGCAGACATCGCGCAATGTATCTGCAAAGTATTGGCGTGTCAAATATGCCAGTAGTGATCAAATCATATAACATTCGCTGGGGCTGTCAAACACGTGAAGAGTTGAAGTATGACTATATTAAAGATTGGCCTACCACGTTAATTGATGAAAACGGCAGATCTCATACATTCCCGATCTCTAGAGATGCTTATTACGTGCAGCCTGAAGAACGTTTTAAATTAGGGGCCATTACAGAATCAAGAAATCTATATTCTAAAGACGGTATCCAACAAATAATAGAATCTCTTAATTTTCTTGGCAAGCCAAAATATGTAATAAACGATGATCTGTCTGTCGATTTCTTAGAAGATCTCACTATTGATACCGATCACTATAAATTTACATATGACGAAATCCCATTCAAAATAGGAAGAGTGCACGGTGACTTTATTGTCTACTCAGGACATTTAAAATCTTTTAAAAATTTCCCACATACGGTTGATAGAGATTTTAAAGTTGTTGGAGTCCAATCTAAAATGGATCGTTCGAAGATCAAAGTTCACAATTTGAAAGATGCTCCTCAAAATGTGCGGCCGCAATTATGAACTTCAATGGATCCCAGTTCAATCTCTTGAAGGAATACAATCAACTATTAACGGAGCTTTTAGATTACATCGGTGGAGAATTAACGTCATTAGAGCATGGACCAACCACCGTCGCCGGCACTTATAGTGTAACAGGAAACACACTATCATCTCTAGCAGGAGCACCACGAATAGTAGAAAAAGATTTCATATGTCACGATAATAGATTGCCTACATTAAAAGGTGGACCAAGGGAAGTTGGAGGCTCTTATCATGCATCAAAGAATCTTCTTACTGATTTAAAAGGCATTGCAAAGGATATTCATGGTGAGCTGGGCATTTACGGAAATAAATTAACTACTCTTGAAGGAGCAGTATATGTCGGTAGTGGCATTGACGCATCTCGTAATGAAATCACCAGTTTTGGATCAACACTTGAATTTGTAGGCGGCCGCATTTTGTTAAGACCGTCTAATATAGAGTATGAGGCCGACATGGCAGCAGAAAAGGCTCCTTTTGATATCTCCGGTATTGAAATAAACGGCGACATATTTTGGTAATCCTTTAGAACTTTTTTATTTTTAACAGGATAATATTAATAAATCAAATGTGTCGTCGAGGAATTTTCCGCTCGATGATAAATAAACATATACAACAATTTAGTTTACTTTGATATGAAAATGTATTATCTTTATATCACTGAAACAACAAATCTTTTACTAGGTAATGAAATGAATTATTCACTCGCTCAAGTCTGGACATCGCATGATCAATATAATAATATTGACGCGGCCGAGCGCTTCCCTAGTGATGAGAGGCTTTTTACGTAAAGTAAATTCTAACAAAGAATAGAAAAACGAAAAAAGCCTCTACCAAAATAGAGGCTTTTTTATTGGAACAAATTTGGTGGTATAGTATAATGGTTATTACGAAGTCCTCATAAGGCTTTTATCCGAGTTCGATTCTCGGTTCCACCTCGCAAAATGTACCGCATTCCTGCTATCGGTCTGTAAAACCGACGTCGTTAAATAAGTGGGTGGTTTGACTAAGTGTTCGATTCACTGGCGGTGCACAGAAAGAAAAGGCTTTTAGAAATGCCGTGGTAGTGTTAAGGGTTAGCACACTTGACTGTCAATCAAGTAGAGCGGGATCGTCCCCCGTCCATGGCGCTTAAACCTCTCGTACTCAAACTGGTATCGAGCAGTGGTTGAGAACTACTGAATGTGGAAGTTCAAATCTTCTCGAGAGGACACAGTAATAAAATTGATTTAATAGAATATTGATTAAGTCGACTTGATAAGATGATTACCAAGTAGTTTATTTAACAAAATGCAACTTATAACGCCGGTTAGTTCAATGGCTAGAACATTCCACTGATAATGGAAAAAACAAAGTTCGATTCTTTGACTGGCGACAATAAACTCCCCTTAGTGTAGTGGTTTCGCATGGGTCCCTTGGAAGGACGCGGAGACAGTTCGATTCTGTCAGGGGTGACAATGGTATGATTTTTATACTAATTAAAATGGGGGCTTTGGCGTAGATGGTTCGCGCGATCGTTTGAAGCACGATAGGATAGAGTTCGATTCTCTAAGGCCCCACAATAATAGCAGCATAGAATTGAGTTACTTCATTTTACTTTTCATAAAATACAAAAATACTTAATTCGTTTTTATCTCTATTATATTTGGGATTTTAGTGTAACGGTTAGCACACAAGGTCGTGGCCCTTGTAGAGACGGATCATCCCCGTCACTTCCCTCACAAACACATTGGGAGTAGTTCCTGCTAGCGCGCTGTAAACGCGCCGACGTTAAATAAGTAGGTGGTTTGTCTAGAAGTTCGATTCTTTCTGCTCTCACATCAATGCCCTATTCGACTATTGGTTAAGTCGACAGCCCTTCAAGCTGTAGTAGAGAGTTCGATCCTCTCATAGGGTACGCGCGAACGTTTTGCACATTTGTAGAAAAAAATGGTAGTATGACAGAGTGGTTTATTGTGGCACCCTGCTAAGGTGTTGGTTCCTCACGGGGCCCGAAGGTTCGAATCCTTCTACTATCGCGGTGTAACATTTGGAGTGTGGTGTAATGGCAGCACAGCGGTCTTTGACACCGTTAGTTATAGTTCGAATCTATACATTCCAGCTTTGCAAAGAGCAGAAGTGGCTTTTACTAATTTGGCCCAGTGATTAAATTAGCGGGATACAAACCCGTAAAAATTGTGATGCCGCTGTAGCTCAGTCGGTTAGAGCAATTTACTTAAATTAATAAATATATTAAAGATTGAGTATTTTTAATATGTTGATTTGTAAATTTTGTTCTAAAGAATGTAAAAATAAAAATTCACATTCTAATCATCAAAGATTATGTAAAGAAAACCCAGACCGCGTATATGTTAATGGTATGCTGGGTAAGAAAGGTGCAAATCAATTCACTAAAGCTAAAGAAAATGGTATTGAAATATTTGTTTCTGAAGAAACCCGCAAAAAACAATCAGCGAAAGCAAAAGGCAGAAAACATACACCAGAATCAAAAGCTAAATTAAGTGCAGCGGCAAAGAAAAATAATTGGCGGTGGTCATACGTCAAAGAAAAATATCTATTTTGAAAAAATAATGGTGATATAGTTTATTTACAAAGTAGTTATGAAATAGCATTTGCAACTATTCTTGAAGAAAAATGTATCGACTGGAGCAGACCTGAACCACTAATTTGGGTAGATTGCGATAATAAAGATCATCGATATTATCCAGACTTTAAAATCAATGGAATATATTTTGATACTAAAAATGATTATCTTGTTATAAAAGATGCTGATAAAATTGATAGAGTAAGAAAACAGAATAATGTTAACATAATTGTTGTTGTTAAAGATAATATTAATTATGAATTTATTATGAATCATCTAAAAACATCATAGGTCGGGAGTTCAAATCTGCCCCGGCGGCACGCGATATTTAAGAATGCAGTGCAAGAAAGTAACGGAACAGAGAGCTTGCACCTCGTTGAAGTTCCAGCTTTTATTGGAGGTTGTCTATGTCACACTTAGTATCTAATAAATATTTTCAAAATAGAGAATAGTATTGTGACAAAAGAAATTATATCTTCGAAAAAATATCATTTTATATACAAAACGATATGTATTCCTACTGGCAAATATTATGTTGGTATGCATTCTACAAATAATATAGATGATCGGGTATATTGGGAGTGGTATTCATTTACAGAGATCGATTGAAAAATATGGTTATGAAAATTTTAAACGTGAAGTTTTAGAATATTCTGAAGATCGTTCTACTCTAATAGATAGAGAGATATCATTAATAACTAAAGAAATGTTATCTGATGAGTTGTGTATGAATATAAAATCAGGTGGTATTGGTGGATTCACTGATGAAATGCGTCATAATTCACATATTTCCAGAGTAGAAAAAACCAAGAATGACCCAGTATATAGAGAATTTGTTTCGAAATTAGCAAAACAGAGAGCTCTGAGCGTGACTCCACAAGGTCGCGAAAAATGTTCTTCTGTTTTACGTGAAAAATATAAAGACGAAGATTTTAAAAAATCGCAACTTGAACATAGAAAATTAGGTAGTATTAAAAGCTGGGAACCTGAAGCTAGAGAAAAACGTGCTAAAAATAGACAAAATAAAATAGACAGCGGGTGGGTGTTCGTATATGATAAATTAAATCGTAAGCGAAAATTCATTAGCCCAATAGAAATAGAAAAATTTATTAATAATGGCTGGGTAATTTGCCAATCAAAAATAAGAGAGGTGACAGTGACATGCTAAACGCAGGTGGAAAAAACACTATGGTTTAAGAACCATTGGTGAAACCACTGATAAAAAATTAGTAGTATCAGGATTTGATGTTTTTCATTTTTCAGTTAGTTATGGTTTACCTTTAGACATAATCATTGATTATTTGCACAACATCAATAAGATAATTGCTTGGTCCGAATTTATTGAGACCGCTCTCCAAAATAATTGGAGTATAACAAACACGCTTATTAAAATAGAAATTGCTAATCTTGACGTTCACGGTAAAGAATATACCGAGAAGTTGATAGAACGCGCTAAATATTTTATTGGCGAATATTACAAACAAGATAGGCCTTTGGTGTAACCGGCAACACGGATGACTTTGAATCATCAGTTGTGGGATCGTCTCCCACGAGGCCTGCAAAAGGAAAATAAAATGGATATTAAAGAACTTGTAAAAGATAAAAGTGTTATATTTGTTATGTATCTCAAGAATGAACTTTGGTACAAGGTTGAAGGAACTGATTTTTTATTTCCTGTCCCTATTGCTGATACTGGCGATGGTACATTTTTAGCAAGTGATAAAGCTATGATTTTCATTCGATATATTAGAAAGCAGCTTGAAGAAATAAAGAAAGTCCCAAAATAAATATTTCTTTTATTAGATGAGATATCATGAAACTAAAAGATATATTTGAAATTAAACTTGTTCCTGAACAACCGTTAGGTATACCACAATATTATTTCGATTTCTTCGATTTGGAGAATCCAACACAAGTTGGTACTGTAGAGGGTTTACCTTTATACGAATATTTTTGTTCTGAATATCCAACGCAAAAAATGTATAGATTATATGATGGTGATAACGTAGTAATTTCTGTTATTGGTATTGTTACTGCCGGTTCACCAAATGATAATTTTAAATTAAACAGAACAATGGTAGGTAAAGAATATCAGGGTAAAGGATATGCTAAGGCAGTGTATGATGCCTTATTTTCCAGACTGCGTTATAATTTATTTAGTGATCAGCAATTAACTAATAAAACGTTAGCTGCTTGGAAAAAGGGATGGTCAATATCGCATTGTTTTATGTATGTATATTCATATAGTAAAAATAAATATTTTCATATTGATGAAGTTGAAAATTTAGAAAATGATGAAGATTTAGTTTTTTGTTTATTGCATACATCAATAAGTGAAAGTAAACTTTTAGGGTTTGATTATAAATTATTTGATACAATTGGCGCATATGTCAGAGGTCAAAGTGATGATGTGATATAATTAAATTCCATCCGGGCTGGCAGGCGAAGGCTTTGCGCTGTTAACGCAATGACACCGAAAGGTGGCGAGGATCGATACCTCGGGATGGAGCAATTTATGATGCTTATGATGAAATTGCAGAAGATAAAAATCCATATGGGGATTGATTAGTGATATTCACCCATTTGATGTTATTGGGCGATATGTTAAACGTGATATAAACAATACTAGGGTAATATTATGACGCGCGATGAATATAATAAAGCATCTCAAGCTTTTGTCTGAGGCTGAATACGCATTAGATGAATGGTCAGCCGCATTAGAAGCTTCTATGCGTGAAACAGTTATTAGAGAATATCTAATGATGCCAAGACCTTCACTTTATCCATGTGGTTGTATGGGACCACAAGATGGTGACCCGGTTTGTCCTTGCTCGATGCGAAGTGTTGTCACCATCGAATGCATCGGTGGAAAAAGATATTTTCGTGTTAACGAAGTTAGAAAAGAATTAAGTATTGATTTTGAAATTACGGAAATTTTTGGATCAAACCATGCAAGTAACTAAGATCGTATTAGATGATAAAAATCGTATGCTACGTCTCCGGTGCAGGAAAGCATGATGGGAAGTGGTTTGCACGAATTGATCTTTGGTTCTTCGGCATAAGAATAACATAAAGATTGGGACTTTCGTATTGATCCCAAGCTGGTAACGCACAATTCATATAGCGGAACTTAATATGAAATACATTATCAAATATCCAAAATTCAAACAGCAAAGGATTTCTTATGATTGAGTTCAAAGATAAAAATACTATAATCAATGAAATAGTCATGAATACGTATTTCATCATGAAAGCAAAGCTAGAGTACAATGAAATACTCATTGAATGCTTTAAAGAAAATAAAAAGTTTGATCAAGCGTTAATTATTGAAAATCTCAATGCAAATATTAAACAAGCAATGGAAACAATCTATAATAACGCTGGTTGTTGGGCGTGAGTACTAAAGATTAAACGCCCGGGAATATAATTAATTTTTAGATATATTATACCTGCATCGTTAGCTCAGTAGGGAGAGCAAAGCTTTAACACGGCTTAGGTCGTTGGTTCGATTCCAACACGATGCACATATTAGCTCCGTAGTTTAATGGGAGAACGCAGCTCTTACGCAGCTGTTACGAAAGTTCGATTCTTTCCGGAGCTACTTAGTTTTTATGGGGTTGTAGTTTAATGGTAGAACGATGACTTGTTGGTGTAAATGTTAACATGCGTGTCTCCAAAATACGTCGATGAAAGTTAGAATCTTTCACAAGTCGCTATGTCGTAAAATGATTATCTGAAAATGGTTCGAATTAAAAAAATATGCATAAATATATTTTTTAGTGCCAGGGCATTTTATGGAAACGTGTCAAATATGTAATAAATTATTTGAAAAGAAAAAGGGATTGTATAATCATATATCATATACTCATAAAGTAAGTGTGTTAGAATATTTTGTGAATTATTCTAATTTTAAAATACCGAAATGCTTATACTGCGAAAATAATGCGAAACTTTAAAATATCTAAACATGGATAAGAAAAATAAAGCGCTTCCTAAAAAATATAAAGATATGTATAGACCTTGGGATGGATACTTTGAACGTTTAGAAGATTTCGAAGTGCATCATCTTCGTTTAATAAATGGCGTTTGTCCAACATCTAAATATTATTGATCTTTTAGTTTATTCTTTACAGCTTGATGTAAAATTGCTTCATGATAAACGGTCATGGGTAATTGAAAATGTCTAAATCTAAAGTAAACGTGATAATGAACGTTCGCAATAATCTAAAGGTTGCGGCAAAAATCGCTCTTGATAATAAGCTGTACGAGAGCGAAAGCTGGATGATGAAACGTTGGTATACCGATATTCTCAACAACGTGATTACAGAAAAAGATGCGAAGATCATGATCGGGTATGATGGCGATAAGCCCATCTCAGCAATGATTATTAGTAAGTATATTCCGCAATGGGTTGATCGTGAAGATCGAGAAAAAATGGTTTCATCATACGTGAAACCAGAATATCGCCGCCAAGGCATCGCTTCAAAGATGTTTAAGTTCGGTACTCGCCGAGAAACACTGCGTAATTACGCCGCTGGCACAGGTATCTATGGCAGTCACAAATTTTTTGATGCCCTGGATATCTATATTAAGTTTTAAGAAGTTGCCCCATCTAAGGGAATTAGCCCGAGGTCTACGAAACCTTGGCGGACTGTTCGACTCAGTCATGGGGTGCAACGTTCTAGAATCACCCTGGGTGATTCTATGACTAGTGGGTATATGGTTATATGTATCTACGTGAGAAGTGATAGCTGAGGGTGATCAGATCATTTCTAATTATGGCGGAGTCGCATAGCGGCATATTGCAGCGCACTTGAAATGCGCCGGTTCCTCACGGGGCCCGTGAGTTCGAGTCTCACCTCCGTCGCAGTGAACATTTTGGCCTTTATACTCTTATAGAGATAAATGTGCATAAAATAAAGTTTTTACATTCTAAGAAGAGTTATTACGGATATCACTAAAGTAGTAATTCACCATGCTGATTGAAGCACTGAAGATTTCACTAATTAAGAAGAAACGAACAAATGGAAAGAACAACAGCTGATCTTTTAAAATATGTTTCATCGCAAGATAAAACTCGCGTTGTTAATCATCATAGTTGGCATCTTTGCGCCGTTGGAGATTGGTGGCATAACGATTCTCCACCCGAAGAACGCGATCCTAATTCTTGGATTGACATCACACTTTGGATGGAAGAAAATTGTACAAATTGGTGGCTCAAGATTGGCCTGCATTATGGGTTACCAACATATGGCGATATAGCTAAATACATGAAAGCTAATCCGCCTGTGAAGCAGAAAAAACCAAAGCGTTAAAATAAAAATATAAATATTCTTAATAGAATATTGCGGGTGTAGTGTAATTGGAAACATGAGACATTGCCAGTGTTTTGTTGAGGGTTCGAGTCTCTCCGCCCGCACAACAGAAATTGTTAGTTCATTATAAGTTGTATTTTGTTATTATAAATTATATGGAGGGTAGGTTCACTGGTGTGATAACTTGTTTGGAAAACAAGTCGCAGTTTTTAGACTGCCCGTTTCGATTACGGTTCCTTCCGCAGTGGCAATTGCATAGATGAGAGTTACTTCTTTTTTTGACGAAAAAGGGCCGGGTTCGAGTCCCGGATGTTAGAGTAATCTAACATTAGTGTAGTGGTAGCATTTCATGTTTACTCTTTTCGATTTTATCTTTGTCATCCACAGTCCATTAGTTTAATCGGTAAAACATCTGTCTCTGAAACAGAAATACATGGATCATAACCATGATGGGCTGCTCAAATAAATACTCTAAAGTAAAGAGTATTCATTGTGAAATTGTCAAAACTCATAGAAACGCCAGAAAATAATGTTGATGCTGTTAAAATGTTAACAGCTCACTTGCATATCAACACCGATCTTAAAAGTGTTAACGTCACAACCATACGCTATAAACATTCCCTACAAAAACAATGTTTTAATAACTCATATCGATATTTGATAGATCATTATTCTGATAGTAACCGATATGTTTTAGGGTATGTATTCTTTTATGGAATTCCAATTGAACATGCGTGGGTAAAGCTTGATGATAAAAGTTTTGATGTCACGTTAGATGCAACTAAGCAAGACAGCTATATTTCAGTTATTGAGTTGTCAATGGCTGAGCTACTAGAATTTGTTGAAAAACATGAATACGCTCCTTCTATATATGATTACAATCGATTTAAAAAATAAGAATAATAAGCATATAATTGATGTATAATATTAATCATACAAAATAATAAAAAGTAAGTTGCAACAGAACGAGCATATTTGCTTTTCCTTTTATCTCTTACAATAATAAAAATAAAGCGGCAATAGCTTAATGGCAGAGTATCAAGACTTCCGACTTTGAAGGTGAGGGTTCGATTCCCTTTTGCCGCTCTGTGAACGTTTTGGCCATTTGTATAAATACTCTTAGAAATAAGAGGAACTACAAATGGAACAAAACGCAAGAAGAACACGTGATAGAAAATATCACTACATCTACAAAACAACGTGTTTGATTACAAACAAGTACTACATTGGAATGCACTCAACCGATAATCTAGAAGATCGGATAT